>Ga0066840_10000013_pt1 | contig 36647 bp, 52 predicted proteins | sample ETNtaG_32_FD_67281 | JGI IMG/M metagenome (GOLD analysis project Ga0066840, IMG submission 67281) | Marine microbial and viral communities from oxygen minimum zone, Eastern Pacific Ocean - ETNP201302PF84A | ecosystem: Environmental > Aquatic > Marine > Oceanic | place: Pacific Ocean: Eastern... | reverse complement strand
TTCAGAGAGTTGCATGACAATGACGTTAGAGCACGTCTGTATCAAGAGCAGAAAGAGCAGATTGAAGCAGACATGGCACCCTTTGGTTTCATCGATGATGGATTTGAAGAGGAGACGTTTGTTGACAAAGATGGCGATCGATGGCATACTGATGAATACGGAGACCGATCTTACATGTGGGAATTTAGATGATTTTTTTATCCTGTCCACCAGTCTATACCTTACCAGGTACTTGGACAAAATGTAATGCGGTTATTCCGCATGCCAACTATGATCCTAATGTCACACTGATGATCTCTATTGCAGTCATTACTGTGTTGTTTATTTTCTACGGAATCAATAAGGCATTCTTTAATAATAAAGGATTGGAAGATCCTTTTGACGATCACGACGATTAATGAAAGTCCCAACCCTGCAATCATTAATGAGAAAGTATCTACTACTTCCTAAAAAGAAGTTGTGGATTGCTGCTCTGAAAATGAATCGTTGGCCAGTTAAATGGTGGGATGAGCAGGTGGAAGCAAGAAGAAAGAAGGAGGAACTTCGTAAGAAGAGAATTGAATCTCTTTATCCAAAGAAAAAATGACCTTTACTGAAGAAGAGCTTGAGTGCATTAGGGTATGCGTAGCAAACGCACCCATACCCTATGACATCACTCTTAAAAAAATACCTGGTGATATCCTACAGAAGATAGGAAATCCAAAACCTCGTGAGGGTGCTCCCCTAACTATACCAGAGTACGACTTATCTCAATACGGAATCTCATGAAAGTTGACAGGTATTACGATCCATACGAGGATCTCGAAGCACAATGTCTAGAAGAATTAGAGCACATCGCTAAGTCATTAGGTGGTAATATGAAGAGACTGACTAGAGCAAACTCCGTAGGGAGGTCATCAAAAGTTATTGAAATTGAGTATGAAATTAACGAAAGAAGTAATTGACCAGATACAGGAAGCAATGCTTCATACCAAAAAGAATGGTGATGTAAACTGGGAAGATGGTGACGAGATCGATGTTTGTCTTGCAGGGACGTTTGCAGCAGATAGATTTATTGTCATCCACAATAGGACAAAGAGTAGCACATCTAAACATAACTTTATAAAATGAGTATTATTGAAGGCAACCTAGTATCAATGGGAAACATTCTGTTTGTCCTTGTAATCTTTACTGCAGGTGTGACATTTGGATATTGGGCAAGGAAGTCCGAAGATGAATATTGAAGATGAATTTAGTTTAGAAAATCTACTATTTGTAGAGAGACAATGCAGGCGGTGTCTAAGGACGTTTGACTTGATAGATGGTTTTTACATGACAAAGAAAGACCGAGGCAACGTCCCATCTGCCTATGCATATACATGTAAGGAATGCACGATAAGAAGAGTAAATAAATCCCGAAAGAGAAGAGTAAAATGGTCTGACTATCCTGACTGGTAGTATGCTCACGTCATGATCACCCCTTTGAAATACCTAAAACAATAAATATTCATAGCATCTGTTAGACCCGTTTTAGGAGTATACAAACATGGCATCAACGCAACTTTCACCAGGTGTTGTTGTACTGGAAAGAGATCTAACTAACGTTGTTAACGCTACAGTAGATAATGTAGCCGCAATCGTTGGTAGTTTTGAAAAAGGACCAGTAGAGCAAATCGTCTCGGTAACTAGTGAGAAGGAGCTTCTCGCAATTTTTGGTAGACCAACTAACTCAAATTTTGAGTATTGGTTTAGTGCAGCACAATATCTTCTTTATGGTGGCACCATGAAGATTGTCCGTGCAATGAGCAATTCTTTGAAGAATGCTATTGACACAGCACAATTCACCAATACTGTCTTTAGTGCAAACGACACTACACTTACAGTCCAGTCTACTACTGACTTCGATGTAACTGATCTTCTTTTGATCGACGCTGAAATCGTCTCAATCGGATCTGTTTCTGGTAACGACGTTGTTGTTACTCGTGGTCAACTTGCAACTGCAGCTGTATCTCACGCAGCAGGATCACAAGTTACTCTCATCGAGGGTGCAGGATCTGCTTCTACTATTAACGAAGGGTCTACTTTCACTGATGCTGATACCACTCTCTCTGTTGCTTCTGTAGCAACTCTCGGAGCAGGTACTAACTCCTATATTAGAATTGACGACGAGATTCTTCAAGTCTCAGGTGTCGCAGGTAATGATCTTACAGTTACTCGTGGTGCACTTGCTACAACTGCTGCAGCACACACTGACGGATCTGCTGTAACTCTCCTAACTGTCTCAACCAACAAGACTACAATTAACGAGCAAACCTCTACTGGTATTACTGCTCCTCTGATTAAGAATCTTGATGCATACGAGTCAACTATTAAGGATGCTTCTAACAACTGGAAGTGGGCAGGTAAAACTGCTGGTACTCACGGTAACTCTCTAAGAGTTGTGATCACCGACGCAGGTGCGGATCAAATCCTTTACCTTGCACAACCATCTTCTGCTGAGTGGGAATTTGCATCTGGTGCAGAGATCTCTTACTCTCCTGCTAACATCTTCGGTAAGGTTTATTCTTATACTGTAGTCCTTACTCTTGAAGAGAATAGCACTTTGGTTGGTAACTTTGTTGCTGACAACTTCTACAATGGTCTTTCTGGAAACATTTCTGGACGCCTTGTTGCATACGATAAGGAAACTCAGAAACTTGAGATCAGCGTAGACAGCACTGCATCTGACTACTGGGAAGTTGGCGACACTATTACTGAGTTGGCAAACAACGCAGGATCACCTGGATCTGCTACTGGCACATCTGGTAAGATCTTGTCAATCTCTAGAGAATTGAGAGTTTCTCTTAACAAGACTTCTCCTCTCTTCCAAGCAAACCAAACTGTTGTAGACGGAAACGCTGCTACAGTATCTGCTGTTGCAGTTGCTAGTGACTATGAGTCTAGACCTTATGGTCAAGGAGAGAAGTGGATCAACATTGCTCCAAGACCAGGCACATCAGCATGGGCAGATGAGCGTGGTGGATACAGAGACCTGTTGCACGTCCTTGTCCTTGATGGAGACGGAGCACTTACAGGCACACCTGGTGCATTGCTTGAGAAGTTTACTAACTTGTCTAAAGGATCTGACGCTAAGTCACCTCAAGGTGAGTCACTTTACTATGTTGACGTGTTGATGAATAAGTCTCAGTATATCTACTGGGGATCACACGAAACTGCTAACATCTTTGACCGCTCTGGCACTGCCGACGGATCATGGGGTGGTAGCGTAGTCAACAGAGACTTTGACCTCCTTAAGTCAGACAATGCTCTCTTCGGTGGAGACGACACTTCTGGTCTTGACCCTAACAGCATTCCTGTTATCGGCACTAAGAATAACGGATCAGTTAAGTATCACCTCCAAGGTGGAGTTGATGGATACACTGTTGACAGACCTTCACTACTTGCAGGTTACGATCTCTTTAGTGATGCTGAAACTCAAGAAGTTGATTACGTCCTTATGGGACCTTCAATGAGCAACATGAGTGACACAATCGCTAAGGCACAGAAGGTAATCGACATTGCAAGCACTCGTAAGGATTGCATGGCATTTGTTTCTCCATACAGAGCAGACGTCATCGGTATTCCTAACGTAACAGACATTGTTGACAAGACTATCAGTTTCTTTGATCAACTTTCATCTTCCTCATACGCAGTATTTGACAATAACTACAAATACATCTATGACCGTTACAACGATGTTTATCGTTACATTCCATGTAACGCAGACATTGCAGGTCTTACACTTAGCACAACTCTGAATCAGGAACCTTGGTTCTCACCTGCAGGTTTCAATAGAGGACAACTTCGTAACGCAGTTAAACTTGCTTACTCTCCTCTTAAAGATCACAGAGATAGACTTTACGCTGCTAGAGTTAACCCAATCGTTGCATTCCCTGGCGAAGGTATCGTCCTCTTCGGAGACAAGACCGCTCTCGCTTATCAGTCTGCATTCGATAGAATCAACGTAAGACGTCTATTCCTTGTCTTGGAAGGTGCGATTGCACAAGCTGCTAAGACACAACTCTTTGAATTGAATGACGAGTTTACTCGCCAAGGTTTCAAGAATATCGTAGAACCTTTCATGAGATCCGTACAGTCACGACGTGGCGTTACTGACTTCTTGGTTGTCTGCGACAGCACTAACAACCCACCTGAGTCTATTGACAGAGGAGAGTTTTATGCTGAGATCTTCATCAAACCTACTAGATCTATTAACTTCATTACTCTAACCTTTACTGCAACAAGGACTGGAGCTAGCTTCTCTGAAGTTGCAACCTAAGTAAACCGTGCTACGACTTCGTAGTCAATTTCAAATTTTAGGAGATTAAACTCATGGCAAATAATATAGAGGGAGGGCAGATTAACTCTCCTATATTTGATTTTAGAAATAAGATTGGGGATCTTGCCCGCCCCAATCTGTTTCAAGTCGAATTAACTTTCCCACAAGCGGGATTGGAAGGAGCAGGAATCGGAGGATCAGGTGGAGCAGGTGATGCTGCAGAAGCCGCTGCAGGTGAAACTAATACTGATTCTACACTTGCAACGTTGCTTGTCAAAGCAGCAAACATCCCCGCGTCTACCGTCGGTGTAATCGAAGTCCCATATAGGGGACGTACTATTAAAATTGCAGGTGACAGGACATTCGAACCATGGACTGTTACAGTACTCAACGACGCTAACTTCGTGATTAGAAGTCAACTGGAAAATTGGTCTACACAGATCCAAGCACTTCAGCAGAATTTCCAATCATTCGACGCACCTCAACAATATCAAACTAATGCTGTTGTCCGTCAATATGACAGACAGTCTGAGCAAACCAGAGCATACAAGTTTGAGGGTATCTGGCCAAGTAACATCTCAGCAATCGATCTTGCATGGGATAGTAACGACACACCAGAAGAATACACTGTAGAGTTCCAGGTTCAGTACTGGACATATGCGTCAGACGTTAACGCAGCACACCATCAGCAAAAGTAGGTTTTTGGAAGTCGCTAAATAACTACAACCTAGTTACATATTTGAATGGCACAACTATTTGGTTATTCTCTTGATCGCAAGAAGAAGGGCTCCTCGCCAAACGCGAAGGGTCCTTCTTTCGTGCGTAAAGATAGTGAGGACGCTGCCGAACCTATTGTAGCGGGTGGTTATTTCGGACAGTATGTGGATTTTGGTGACAAAGAGTCATCGAAAGGCACGGAGATGGATCTCATTGGTAGATATCGTGAGATGAGTTTGCATCCAGAAGCGGATGCTGCTATCAACGATGTTGTTAATGAGGCAATCGCAGGTGAGTTAGACGATCATCCTATCGATATCGAGCTTTCTAACCTCCAAGTCTCCGATTCTATGAAGAAAAGAATTAGAGAAGAGTTTGAAAACGTCCTCTCTCTTTTAGATTTTGATAGAAGAGCATACGATATTTTCCGTAGATGGTATATCGATGGTAGACTTTTCTACCATAAGATGATTAATCCTGATAATCCTGCAGAGGGTATCACGGAATTAAGATACATCGACCCTCGCAAAATCAAGAAGGTTGTTGAATTTGACAGAGGTAAAGGGGGATCAGGTTTAGCAAACGGACCTGGCGATCCTACTGGCGAATCACTAGTGCCTAAGAGTTTAGAGTATTACATCTATGCTCCTAAGGGACTCCGTGGATTTGAGAATAAAGGTGTAAAGATTGCACCTGACGCAATCTGTTATGTCCACTCTGGTAAGAGGGACATGAATAGAAACATTGTCTTATCTCACCTACATAAGGCAATCAAAGCACTCAATCAACTAAGAATGATTGAGGATTCTCTGGTTATCTATCGTCTATCCAGAGCACCCGAAAGACGAATCTTCTACATTGACGTTGGTAATCTGCCTAAGCAGAAAGCTGAGCAATATCTCCGCGAGGTGATGAGTCGATATAGAAACAAACTGGTATACAATGCGGATACTGGTGAGATTCGTGACGATAAGAAATTCATGTCTATGCTAGAAGATTTCTGGCTACCGAGACGTGAAGGAGGAAGAGGCACAGAGATCTCTACATTGCCAGGTGGTCAAAACCTAGGTGAGTTGGAGGATGTCAAGTATTTCCAAAAGAAATTATACCGTGCACTCAACGTCCCTGAGTCCAGACTGGAATCAGACAACAGCTTTAACATTGGTAGATCTGCAGAGATTACCAGAGACGAAGTTAAATTCCAAAAGTTTATAGTCCGACTCCGCAAACGTTTCAGTGATCTTTTTAATGATCTACTGAAGACCCAATTAGTCCTTAAAGGTGTAATTACACTGGATGATTGGGATGTAATGAAGGAGCATATCCAATACGATTACGTTGCAGATAACTACTTCTCCGAGCTTAAGCAACAAGAAATTCTTAATGAAAGACTTGCTTTGCTGCAGCAAATGGATCCATATGCGGGTAAATATTTCTCATTAGAATATCTAAGACGTCAAATTCTACGTCAAACTGAGGCAGAATTCAACGAAATTGATAAGCAAATGAAGAAAGAAATAGATAGCGGACAGTTGATCGACCCAATGGCAATGCAACAACTGGAATTGGCACAAATGGAGATGTCTTTACAACCTCCTGAGCCTGATCCTGCGGAGCAAGGTATCGATCCCGCAGACTATGAGCAAGGAAATATATAAATACTATTATTGATTCATTAAATTATGCCTACTCAAGCAGCCTTAGATATTGTTAATGCACTTTTTGCAGGACAGAAGGACGTGAGTGATCACGTTGCTACTGGAATGAAAGATGCTGCCGTCGATGCAATCGATGCGAGAAAAGCAGAGGTTGGCAAGACTATTCTTGCACCTGAGCCTCCCGAGGAGGAAGAGGTAGAGCAACCAGAAGCATCAACTGAAACAGAAGAACAACCAGAGGAGACACCCGAAGATGAAACTGATCAGGGAGGAAATTGAATCCGCTAAGGTAACTATTACCGAAGGCAAGGATGGAAAGAAGCGTCACTTTATTGAGGGCGTGTTCCTTCAAGGTGCCATCAAAAACCGTAACGGTAGGATGTATCCTGTCTCAACTCTTTCAAGAGAAGTTGATAAATACAACGAATCATACATTAAGAAAGGACGTGCACTCGGAGAGTTGGGTCATCCTGATGGTCCTACGATTAATCTCGACCGTGTGTCACACCTAATCACATCCCTTACTAATGAGGGAAACAATTTTATTGGAAAAGCGAGAATCCTCGACACTCCTATGGGTAACATTGCCAAGAATCTTCTTGATGAAGGTGTAAAACTCGGCGTTTCCTCTAGAGGACTGGGGACAATCAAGGAAGAAAATGGCATGAAAGTCGTCATGGATGACTTTATGCTTGCAACTGCAGCAGATATTGTTGCCGATCCCTCCGCACCTGATGCCTTTGTAGATGGTATCATGGAAGGTAAGGAATGGGTATATGCAGGTGGAGCAATTCACGAGCAAACCATTGAGACAATTAAGCGTAGAATTGACAACGCTACACGCAATCAAATGGAAGAAAGGAAACTTTCCGCGTTTGCTCAGTATCTTCAAAGTTTCTAATATATAAATAACTATAGCAATTACCGCCCTTTGTACACTTAGGAGACCCCGATGTCTAAAATTGAAGAAAAAACTCTGGATGAAAACGCCGTAACCAAGAACGCAAAACCTGGTGACCCCATGCCTAAAACGGAAGGTGGCACTCCTGAGCTTGGTGGCATCCAAGACCTTGGTGGTCCTACACCAATGAATTCCAAACCTGATGATGATAGTAACAAGTTTAATATCAAAGTCAATAAAGGTGCGACTCCTCCTCAGACTAAACCGTCTGATGCTAGTGGTCAGAAAGCGGAATTTGCAGCAAAGGGTGACGTCAAGGCGGGGCACGAACCTGAAGGTGAAGTAATTGCAGAGGACGAAGTGCAGAATGAAGTGATCGAAGTCGATCTTTCAGCTGACGTACAAGCACTTACCGAGGGCGAAAACCTAAGCGAAGAATTCAAAGAGAAAGCAAAGACTATCTTTGAAGCTGCGGTAGTATCCAGACTCAATGAAGAGTTGGATCGTATGCACGAGGAATACGCTAAAGTCCTTGAAGAAGAAATTGAAACTGTCAAGAAAGACCTTGCAGAAAAGGTTGATGACTATCTCTCTTATTCAGTTAAAAACTGGATGGATACCAATTCCCTTGCTATTGAGCACGGTATCAAGAATGAGATGGCAGAAAATGTCTTAGACGGAATCAAAAAAGTTTTCGTTGAGAATCACATTGAGATTCCTGACGAGAAGCTTGATCTTGTTGATGAGATGACCTCACAACTCGATCAAATGGAAGATAAACTCAACCAGTCAATCGAAGAGAATGTTTCTCTGACCAAGGAGATTGGCGGCTATATTAAGAATGGGATTGTGAATGAAGCGTCTGAGGGTCTGACCCTTTCGCAACGCGAAAAACTGTCTGCTCTCGCAGAGGCTGTTGAGTTTGATGATGTTGAGTCATACAAGGAAAAGATCCATACCCTAAGAGAGTCTTATTTCTCTACTAAGTCTGCTGAAGCTGCATCTGCACCTTCCGAGGACAACGAAGTAGCGAATCCTGAGCCAATCAATGAAGGAATGGATGCCTATGTTAAGGCTCTATCCCGTTGGTCAAAGTAATTAACCCACTATCCCTAGGTAAAACAGAAAATGTTTAATTCCGAGCACTTGCAGGAGAAGTGGAACCCCATTCTAAATCATAACGATATCCCTGATATCGGTGATAACTACAGAAAGGCGGTTACCGCAGTTCTTCTCGAGAACCAAGAAAGATTTATCAAGGAAGAAGCTGGCGTATTGACTGAAGCCGCTCCTACCATGTCTGCAGGCACTGCAGGTTTCAGTGGTAGTAGCACCGCTACAGGTCCTGTCGCAGGTTTCGACCCAGTACTTATCTCCCTAATCAGGAGATCCATGCCTAAGCTGATTGCTTACGACATCGCAGGTGTACAACCAATGACTGGTCCTACTGGACTGATCTTTGCGATGAGATCACGCTACGGCACTAACCGCACAGGCGGTACAGAAGCATTCTTCAACGAAGCAGATTCAGAGTTTTCAGCAGAAAACGCAGCGTCTGATCTTGGAAGGACTGCTCAATCAGGAAGCAACCCAGGTCTTCTTAACGACTCTGGCACATACACCTTCTCAGGTGGTATGCCAACTGCTGAGTCTGAAGCATTGGGTGATGCGGCTGGTAACCAATTCGCTGAGATGAACTTCAGCATTGAGAAAGTTACTGTGACTGCGAAGTCCAGAGCACTCAAGGCAGAGTATTCTCTTGAATTGGCTCAAGACCTTAAGGCAGTTCACGGACTTGATGCTGAGTCTGAGTTGGCAAACATTCTGTCAACTGAAGTTTTGGCTGAAATCAACCGTGAAGTTGTGAGATCTGTATACAAAGTCGCAAGACCTGGTGCACAGAATAACACAGCAACTGCAGGTGTTTTCGACCTCGACGTTGACTCCAACGGTAGATGGTCTGTTGAGAAATTCAAAGGTCTTCTATTCCAGATCGAAAGAGACATGAATGCTATCGGGCATGAAACTCGTCGTGGGAAGGGCAACATCCTCATCTGCTCTGCTGATGTGGCATCTGCACTTTCAATGGCTGGTGTGCTTGATTACACTCCTGCACTTTCTGGTAACAGCAACCTTCTCCCAGATGATAACAGCAGCACTCTTGCTGGTACTCTTAACGGTAGAATCAAGGTTTATGTTGATCCATATTCTGCAAACGTAAGTGACAGACACTTCTACGTCGCAGGATACAAAGGTAGCTCTGCATATGATGCAGGACTCTTCTACTGCCCATATGTGCCCCTACAAATGGTCAGAGCTGTGGGTCAAGACACCTTCCAGCCAAAAATCGGGTTTAAGACTCGTTATGGCATGGTTGCAAACCCATTCGCTGAAGGCACAGACCAAGGTAATGGCGATCTTGATCCTAACAAGAACCGCTACTACAGACGTGTCCTTGTTGACAATCTTATGTAAAATACTGTCACGATACAGAAACAAAGGGTGGCGAAAGCCGCCCTTTTTCATTAGGATAATCCTAAATATTGAAAACTCACAAAGAGTATGGTAGCATTCGACTTCGTTTACACAGTTATGGTTGGTTTGATCATCTGTTTATTCGCACTGTATCTTTTGAGAATATCAGCATGAGGAATGAAGTAATGTCCAGAGGAATTATCACTAAAGTTGATATGCTGTCTCGTGTTTACAAATATAAGAAAGGATTATTTGACGGATCGTATCATTGCGAGTATACTGAAGAGCAGAAGGATGCTGCTCACAAAGCATTCAACGATGTCTTAGACATGCTCCAAGAATACATTGCATAGTATGCCAAGAAAAGATTTAGACAACATCGATGACCTCCTAGAGGATATCGAAAAAATGAAAAACAAAATTCATCCCAGAATCACGGACGTCACTGACTCTCCTAAAGACTGGGAAGACTTTTGGTACAATTCAAAGGACGTCAATGATCAACAAACTGATTAAAGAATTTCCTAATACAGAAATATTAGACTTCTCCACAATGACTGAAGAAAAAATTAGACAGGTTGCATACACAAAGGGAGAAGTTGACGCGATGATTGCTGCTGCCGTGGAAGAGGCACGCAGAATTGATGAAGAATCAATGAAAAAGCATAATCGTGATGCAACCGTTATTAGTATGATTTTAGGTTTTACTTGCTTAGCTCTATTCCTCGACGGCACTCTGAGGTTGTTGGGTATCATACCTCCATTCATGGGGATTGATATCGATATCTTAGATAAGGTGGTGGATGCGGTCAAGCATGATCTCGCACCAATCACCAGATATGGATTACGACAATAGTATTATTTTAATAAAAATTATACAAGGGTTTTCAGTAGGACTATTCGCACACTTCGTGCTTAAAGTTGTATTTGACCTATTCGATATAAATAATGATGACGACGACGATGATCCCGAAGGCGGTATCATGGTTCCTGCATACGCACCAATGTAATGACGACTTGGAATAAACAGATCGAGAATAGAAACTTTCTATCACCAATAGGATTCAAGATGGTGATGCCTAAGTTTCCTAAGGTAGTGTACTTTTCTCAGTCTGCTGCTATTCCTGCCATCACAATCACACAACCAATGCAATCCACAAGGTATGGACGTCAGTTACCTTTGGAAGGCACATTCCAGTATGAAGACTTTGAAATGTCTTTCATTATAGATGAGGATATGGAAAACTATCTTCTCCTACACAACTGGTTGCGTGCTCTCGGTGTCCCTGAGAAAGGTGCAGAAAGGACAGAGTTTATTAAATTCATGAAAGATAGATTCCAGTATGATGGAAAAGACTGGGATCTTATTTCTGCAGATGCGTCTATGACGGTCTTGAATTCAAACTTCAACGCTAATTTTAACGTAGTATTTAAAGGTTTATTCCCTGTATCATTGCAAGGATTGGATTTTAATGCTACAATAGATGGCACACAGTACGCAACAGCGACCGCCACCTTTAAATACCTCTTGTATGAGATTCAGAGTGGTGAAACTAACGTACGCTCTGCTAGTTACGAATAGTGAATCTTAATAAAATTGAAGAGATGTGGGAGAAGGACTCTGAGCTCCATAGGGAGTTGCCTGAGCTTCTTGCTAACGACTCTTTGGAGACTGCTAAGTTGCACTCCAAGTATTTACGATGGTTAAATCAATTTCGTCTCATGTTATCCGAGGCAGAAAGAGATATAAAAGTAATGCGGTTGGAGAAGTGGCAATATTATTCTGGTAAAAAAACCGACGAGGATGGCAAAGCATTTCCTTACAAGGTTATGAAAGGAGATCTGTCTGTATACATGGACGGTGATGATGAGTTATGCAGACTTACAGCAAAGATACACTACCTTGAAACGTGTATAAATTGTTGTGAGAGGATTCTTAAACAGATTGACTCTAGAGGTTTCTCGATAAAGAATGCATTTGACATCATCAAATACTATGACATACGTTAAGAAAAAGAATGAAGTATATTTAAAGGTTGAGACTGAGCAGCATATACACAAGGAGTTATCAGAGTATTTTTGCTTTGATGTCCCCAATGCAAAGTTTATGCCTCACTACAAGAAGCGTGTATGGGATGGTAAGATAAGATTATATTCACCTGGCACTGGTGAAATCTATGTAGGACTATATGATTACCTACAACAATTTTTTATTAACAAGGGTTATCAGTATACGATCAAACTAGATGATCATTACGGTATCCCAGAAGAAACCGAGGATTATGTCACACCTGAAAGCACAAAGACTTTTGTTGGGTCTCTGGGTCTCCCTTTCAAAGCAAGGGACTACCAACTACGAGGCATATATTCAGCACTTAAGTCGCGTCGGAAGTTACTATTATCCCCCACAGGATCAGGAAAATCCCTGATCATATATGCACTAGTCCGTTGGTATCTGCAGAAAGGACTAGAGGTATTGATTATTGTGCCTACCACATCACTGGTAGAGCAGTTGTATAAAGATTTTGAGACTTATGGTTGGAAAGCAAGTGCTTACTGCCATAAGATTAGAGCAGGGAAAGAGAAATATGTTGACAGTCCTGTAGTTATATCTACATGGCAGAGTATATACAAGGAAGGTAAAAAATTCTTTGATAGGTTTGATGCTGTTATAGGAGACGAAGCACATCTATACAAAGCAAAATCATTGTCAGGTATCCTCACTAAGATGGTTGATACAAAATACCGTGTTGGTCTGACAGGGACACTAGATGGATTACAAACACACCAACTAGTATTGGAAGGTCTCTTTGGTAGCGTGGATCAAGTCACAAAGACTAAGGATCTACAGAAGAAAGGACACCTTACACCACTCAAAGTAAATGTTATATTACTTAAACATGGATGGGTGCCGTTTGATTACTATCAACAGGAGATAGAATACCTATGCATGCACGAGAGACGTAATAAATTTATCGCTAAACTGGCATTAGATACGGTTGGCAACACCTTAATTCTATTCAATTACGTTGAAAAGCATGGTGAGCCTCTTCATAATCTGATAAATAGTTACAATACTACACGTCGAATCTTCTTTATACACGGAGGTATCGATACTGAAGACCGTGAAGAGGCAAGACGGATAACCGAAAATGAAAAGGATGCTATAATAGTAGCAAGCTATGGCACCTTCTCTACTGGTATTAATATCCGCAACTTGCATAATGTGATATTTGCCAGTCCCTCTAAATCTAGAGTCCGAAACCTACAGTCAATCGGTAGAGTTTTGAGGAAAGGAAAAAACAAATCACAAGCAACTCTTTACGACATTGCCGACGATTGCACTAAGGGGTCATATCATAACTACACCTTCAGACATCTTATAGAAAGGATGAAAATATACGAGTCTGAAGAGTTTGACTATGAAATCACCAAAGTAAGATTCAAAAATGATTAACTACATCCAACACGATCAAGAATTCTACGGTGTCATTAAGTTGACGTCTGGGGAAGAGTTGCTCGGTCCTATGATCGCAACTGATGATCATGGAGATACACTAATTTTTGTATCCAATCCTGCTAAACCACATGCAACACCTGTTAGTGATGGTAAAGCACAAGGTCTCGCTGTAGGATTTACTAAATGGATGATGTTTAGTGAAGAAGATTTTTATTTGATTCGTGAGCCTGATGTGATATGTGTTGCTCCTATGAGTGATGACTCTATTGCCATGTATCGCATGTGGTTACGAAGAGAATATGGAGGTCCTGAAGAAGGTTATAAGGCACCAGTCAATGAATCCATGGGACTCATTGGTAGGGTAGATGACTTCCGTAAGAAATTAGAGAAGCAATGGCGTAACACAGGTTGACGTTAAGTATGTACTAGTGTATACTTAAGATATTCGGAAGCAATACATGCCACGGAAAGCGAAAAAACAACACTATGTAGATAATAAGAAGTTTCTAGACGAGCTCGTGGTATACCGCAAGGACGTCAAGCATGCTGCTGAATTTGATCTACCCAAACCAAGAATCCCAAACTACATTGGAGAGTGCTTCTTAAAGATTGCCACTCATCTATCATATCGTCCTAACTTTATTAATTACATGTATAAGGATGACATGATCTGTGATGGGATTGAGAATTGTGTACAGTATATTGATAACTTTGATCCTGCAAAGTCTACGAATCCATTTGCATATTTTACGCAGATAGTGTATTATGCATTTCTACGTCGTATCGCAAAAGAGAAACGTCAGATGGATATCAAAGATAAATTGATTGAGAAGAGCGGATACGATGAGGTATTCTCTACTGATAATAAAGATGATCATGCTCAAATGAATTCAATCAAAGCGAGAATCGAAACTACTATGCGAGGTTAATTATGAAAGTATTGGTCATAACTGATCAACACTTTGGTGTTCGCAATGACAGTTTAGTTTTCCTAGAAAAATATAGATTATTTTATACTCAGGTTGTCCTCCCTCTAATTGATAAGGAGGGCATCACTGAGATTCTTTGTCTCGGTGACACATTCGATAAGCGAAAGACTATTAACTACAATAGTCTGGACGCAGCAAAGGAGATGTGGTTTAATCCACTCCGTGATCGTGGTGTCACTATGCATATGCTTATTGGTAATCATGATATTTATTTTAAGAATACTCTCAAGGTCAATGCACCTAGTCTTCTCCTAAAAGACTATGACAACATTAATATTATTGACGTACCTGGTGACTACAATATCGGCGGTGTGCCTGTATGTTGTATTCCTTGGGTCTGTGATGAAAACAGAGATGCTACCGCAAGAGCGATCGAGACTAGTGAGGCTGCTCTCTGTGTGGGTCATCTCGAGCTTACTGGTTTTGAAGCTATACCTGGCGTTATTATGTCACATGGGGATGATGCCGACCAATACTCCAAGTTTGATAAAGTTTTATCAGGACACTTCCATTTAAAGAGTAAGAAGAAGAATGTCCAGTATCTCGGTAACCCGAATCAAATTTACTGGAATGATTACGGTCAGAAAAAAGGGTTTCATCTCATAAATACAGATACTCTGGCACTGAAATTTTATAAGAATCCATATGAGATCTTCCACAAGATCTACTACAATGAAGATACTCTGGAAGAAATCAAAGGACTTGATTTTACTAACACCTACGTTAAACTTATCGTAGACCAGAGGACTGACCAAGCTAAATTTGACCAGACCATTCGTTACATCCAATGTGCGGGTGTAGCAGACTTGAAAATTATTGAAGACAATACTTACATCCTTGAAGATGTAACTGATGTAGAAGTAGAAGATACGCTAACCATATTGGAAACGTGTGTCCAAGAGCTTCCACATAAAGAAGAGATCTTTGCTATCTTAAAGAATCTATATGTTGAATCGGTAGAAGTATGATGTATGTCCTAGTCGAAAAGAAAACTGGCGGTGTATACGCTGTTAAGGATGATAAGTCCCATGAGCGTATCGTGCAGATTTTTCAGCTAGAGGACGATGCTGATAGGTATCATGAGATGCTTATGTCTGTCGATTTTCCCAGAGATCTAGAAGTAGCAGAGGTTGCTCGTAAAGATGTGATTGCTAACTGTAGACAGCATGGGTATCGGTATAGTATAATTACCGAGAATGATTTTGTTGTGCCTCCCCCTTCCGTTATAGAATGATTATTTTTGAAAAAGTGAAGTGGAAAAATTTCCTATCTACTGGAAATGGATTCACTGAATTAGATCTGGAAGAATTCAGATCAACAGTCGTATATGGTGCGAATGGAGCAGGCAAATCTACAATGCTTGATGCTCTGTGCTTCGTATTGTTTAATAAACCATTCAGAAAGATTACTAAGTCTCAGTTGGTGAATACAATCAACGAGCGTGAGTGTGTGGTTGAGTGTGAGTTTAGAGTTGGTCAAGCGAAATACAAAGTAATTAGGGGAATCAAACCAAATGTCTTTGAAATTTATCGTAACGGCACTCTTATTGACCAGACTGCAGCAAACAATGACTACCAAAAGTATCTTGAGCAAAAGATACTCAAGTTTAATTTTAAATCTTTCACACAGGTTGTTATTCTTGGGAGTAGCACTTTTGTTCCATTCATGCAACTTAGTGCTCCACATCGAAGAGATGTTATTGAAGACCTCCTCGACATCAAAGTATTCTCACGCATGAATTTGTTGCTCAAGGATCGCTTGAGAGACATTAGAAATGAAGTAAAAGAGTGTGAGCATACAGTTTCACTCCATCAAAAGACATATGACATGCAGAGTGCTACAGTGCATCGCATGGAAAGCATGATGAAGTCCCATAAAGAGGATCTTGCATCACAACTTATGGCATTGAAGGAGGAAAACTTTACTGTAGAAAAAAATATTGCAGACACAGAGACATCATTGCGTGATCTGACTGACAAACTTGCCTCCTCTGCCTCATCACAGGCACAATATGGCAAGATGAGAGAGTATATTACGTCCGTAAAGACAAAAGTTACTAGGAATTTGTCTGATCTAGACTTTTTCCTTAAGAATGATAGTTGTCCTACCTGCACACAGACCATTAGTGAGACTATTAAACAGGAAAAGGTAGAGGCATTTACTGTAAAAGACGAAGACTACCAGAAAAAACTGGAAGAAATGGAAACAGTCTTGTCAAAACTTGACAAAAAGGTCAAGGAAGACACTAAGATGGCAGAATCTTACCAAAGACTCAAAGGAGACCTCAAAGCATACAACAAAGAGAAGAAAACTATTGCATCTAGACTCAATGCAATCAAAGGAAAGAAGACAAATACAGTAGAATTTGAGTGTGAGCAGGATAAATTAGCACAATACAAGGAAGAATTGGATAAAACGGTGGCAGATTGTGCTGATGTCAATGCACAGGAGTCACATCACAAAGTGGTCAGCACCTTGTTGCGTGATAATGGTATCAAGAGTAAGATTATTAAGAAGTTTATCCCTATTATTAACCAACATATCAATAAATACCTGCAGGATATGGATTTCTATGTCAATTTTACTCTTGACGAGGAATTCAATGAGGTAATTAAGAGTAGACATAGAGACATCTTTTCATATGCATCATTCTCTGAAGGAGAAAAGCAGAAGATTGACCTAGCACTCCTGTTTACATGGAGAGACATTGCTAGGATGAAGAATTCTACAGCAACTAATCTGTTGCTACTGGATGAAGTCTTTGATTCTAGTCTTGATGCTAACGCTACTACTGATCTACTCAAAATCTTGCGAAGAATGAGCGATAACACAAATATATACGTTATCTCTCACAAAATGATTGATATCTTAGTTGACGCATTTGAGTCTAGTATTGAATTTGTCAAGGAGAGTGACTTCTCATCCCTTAAGTATAGGGATAACCCTTAGTGGACAGTTGACAAAGTGGTCGCATAACCCTTCCAAGTGGAGGGTTTTTTATTATACTGTGTATATACAAGACAACGACACATGGACACAAACGACATCAAAGGCACACTCGCTAAACTCCTCGCTACTGAGAATCTAACTGTTGAGCATTGTAAGTGCGAGACAGCATCCTTCGATGTGAAGAATCGTGTCCTCTCTCTGCCCCTCTGGATCGCCTCTGAGAGCGTTTACGACATGCTTGTGGGTCATGAAGTAGGTCATGCTCTATATACACCTGCAGATGAGTGGGAAAATACCTATGATATCCCTAAGTCTTATGTCAATATCCTTGAGGATGTGCGTATCGAGAAGTTGATGAAGGATAAGTTTCCAGGTCTTCGCAAAGATTTCTTTGCAGGATACCGTGAGTTGAATGACAAAGACTTCTTCGGTGTCAATACAATGGATCTTCCTCAACTAAAACTAATCGACCGTATCAATCTACATTACAAGGTCGGTGTTGTTGATCACACTAAACCTATTCCTTTTGTTGAAGGTGAGCAAGAGTGGGTTGCTAAGGCAGACACATGTAAGTCTTTTGAAGATGTATGTGCACTTGCTAAAGAGATCTATGAGTGGTCTCAAGATCAAGAGAAGGAGATGGAAAAGGTTGACAACATGCCTTCTTCTAGTGATGAGCAAGGTGACAGTCAAGAGATGGATGTTATCCAAGAAAAGCAGGATAAACCACAAGAATCTGATGAGTCAGGTCAAGGTGATGATCCTTCTCCTCAAAATCAGTCTGAGAGAGGTGACCAAGGTGAAGAGTCAGAGTGGGATGAAGGTGACACTTCTACAAAGGAAGGTGGTTATGACTACAGCGACGGTGTAACTGATAAGAATTTTGCAGAGAATCTACAAGATCTTGCAGAGACTCATGAGTATGCACACCCAACATATGCTGATGTCCCTGAGGTAAACCTTAAGCACATCGTTGTGCCACATGACAAGTGGACAAATGATTGTGATAGATTCTGGGCAAATGATTGCTATACAGATCCTAATCACGATTGCTATGCTCCTATTGACTTCACTAAAATTGACGAAGATTACAGAGAGTTTCGTAAGTCAATCAACAAAGAAGTCAACTACATGGTTAAAGAGTTTGAGTGTAAGAAATCTGCAGCAGCATATGCTCGTGCTTCAGTTTCCAAGACTGGTGTCCTAGATACTACAAAACTTTTCCAATACAAATACAACGACGATATCTTCAGAAAGATTACAACCACACCTGACGGTAAGAATCACGGTCTAATCTTTACTCTTGACTGGTCTGGATCTATGCATCAACAGATTCATCAGACTGTGAAGCAACTTCTTTCTCTCGCATTCTTCTGCCGTAAAGCAAAGATTCCATTCGTAGCATATGCATTCAGTGATCAATACTGGGAGTATCGTGACGACAGTGATCCTAACGGATATAGTAGAGGTCATGACCATGAAGACTTCAATGCATACGCTAAAGCACCAGTTGAAGGTCAGTTTGCTATCTATCAGTCAATGCGTTTGATTGAATTCTTGACTAGTGACGTCAACAACCAGAAGTTTGAGAGACTTGCTCACTACCTATTCCGTCTAAGCGGTCACTTCCAGAATCGTTACAACTACTACGGTTACAACTATCCTATTCCTAACCAACTAAATCTTGGTGGCACACCTCTTAATGATTGCTTGCTTTCACTCAAGACTCTTATCCCAACATTCAAGAAACAACATGGTGTTGAGAAACTACACGTTGTTACTTTGACTGACGGTGAGTCAAACTCTATCGGTATTATTCAGAAACCTAGGCACGAGTCAAATTCTCTTTGGAGAGGAAGTCTTCACGGACGAGTAGTTGTCAGAGACAGAAAGATCGGTTATCATGGTAAGGTAACCAACGATACTCACTCAGGATTGACTAAAGGACTCCTTGAATATCTCAAGTATGCATTCCCATCTACCAACTTCATTGGTTTCCGTGTAATCAACGGATCAGATGCAGGTCATTTCATCCGTTGGGGTTGTGGTTATGACTACCATGAAACAGAAACAATTATCAAATCATGGAAAAAGCAAAAGTCTCTTTGCATGCCTAACACAAACGGTTACCAAGAGTTGTATCTTATCAGTCAAAAATCTCTAGAGACTAGCACTGAGTTTGAAGTCCAAGAAGATGCAACAAATGCACAGATCAGGACTGCATTCAAGAAGTCCCTCGGTGCTAAAGCAAACAACAAGAAGATTCTATCTTCCTTTATCACACAGATTGCATGAATATCTTCGCAGTTAATAACGATCCCTATCTGGCAGCATACCAACTGCCAGATAAGCACGTTGTTAAGATGCCATTAGAAACATGCCAAATGTTATCCATTGTTTACTCTGACTGGTATCACAATATCGGTCAGGTTTTCAAGTCTAATGGCGATCCATACAAAACAGAGAAGGGTGCCTTTCGTAATCACCCTTGCACCAAGTGGGTTGCAGAATCTCCACATAATATTGCTTGGTTGCTAGAGCATGGTATTGCACTTTGTGAGGAATACACATATAGATATAATAAAGAGCATGGTTGCGAAAAGTCTATACGATTCGCAGCACATATTGCACCCGAAGGTTGTAGTGCTAGGCACACACCTTTTGTCTTTGCAGGTCCTGACGAGTTTAAATACGATACCACTATCTCTACAGTAACAGCATACAAACGCTATGTTGCTAGTAAACCATGGGCACCCGATAATTACCTTCGCAAACCAGACCGTAGACCAGATTGGATACTGTCCACTCGGAGTGGCATTGCCGACTTTTTACTTGTATAATATCTGTATAGACACAAATACAAAACATGCCATTCGCTCCTGTCCCTGTGACCACTGAAGACCTCAAGACTTATCTTTCTGGTAAGCACGGTAACGAAGTTACCTTCCAACAACTTGTTGCTGCAGCAGATCACTTTGACTGCTCCGTTGCGACTGTCAAAAAACGCTTGAAGCAATACAAGAAAGGTATTGGCAAGTGGGATCTTACTCTTACTGAGAAGAAGGAAACTCTTGAGAAGTCATACAAAGCAACACCAGTCCAAGATCGCTTGATTCCAACTAAAGATAACAACTTTGTCCCCTTCGGTAACTTCTCTGATCTCAAAAAGATCATCAAGTCCAAAGTATTCTATCCTGCATTCATCACAGGTTTGTCAGGAAACGGTAAGACTATGGGTGTAGAGCAAGCATGTGCTGCTCTAAATAGAGAGTTGATTCGTGTAAACATTACCATTGAAACAGACGAAGATGATCTTATTGGTGGGTTTCGTCTTGTGGATGGCAATACAGTTTGGCACAACGGTCCTGTCATCGAAGCTTTGGAGAGGGGAGCTGTCCTCCTTCTAGACGAGATTGACCTTGCGTCCAACAAAATCCTCTGTCTTCAGTCTATTCTTGAAGGTAGTGGAGTCTTCCTCAAGAAGATCGGTAGGTATGTGAAACCTGCAAAAGGATTCACAGTGATTGCTACTGCAAACACGAAGGGTAAAGGTAGCGACGATGGTCGTTTTATCGGCACTAACGTGCTCAACGAAGCATTCCTTGAGAGATTCCCTCTCACATTTGAGCAAGAGTATCCTACTCCTGCTATCGAAACAAAAATGCTTAACAACTACTGCAAAGAGTTGGATGCATGCGACGACAAATATATTGCTAACCTTGTGACATGGGCAGACATGATCCGTAGGACATTCAGAGAAGGTGGTGTTGATGAAGTCATCTCTACTCGTCGTCTTGTGCACATCATTCGTGCATATGCGATCTTCTCTGATCGTGCAAAGGCAATCAAGGTTTGCCTCAACCGTTTCGATGACGAAACAAAGCAGTCATTCCTCGATCTTTATGATAAGATTGATGGTGAGGTAGACATGTCTCAAGTAGAAACTCTGTTTAATTCGTAATGGCATACAAATACAATGAGGATGGGATCTTGAAGGAGGTCTCATCCTATATTAGTGGCACATATCAGCAACACTACTCCTCAGACAACGGTGAAGGTGTGCAAACACTGGATCTGATTGAGGCAGTCGGTGATGCTGAAGCATTCTGCCGATCCAACGCAATCAAATACTTGTCTCGTTATGACAAGAAAGGCACCGCAAGGGTTGACATTATGAAGGCAATGCATTATTGTATACTTCTAATGTGTTTTAACGATCGCAATCGCGTTCGCCTCGACAATCAAATTGAATCAACACTCCATGAATGAAGCATCTGAAATTCGTCTCTCTAAAAAGACCATTGGTCTGCTAAAAAACTTTAGTGAGATTAATAAATCTATTGTTATTAAAGCTTCGGAGAAGACACTAGCAACAATGGCAGTCAACAAGAATATCCTTGCCTTCTCATCGATGGCAGAGGATCTTCCTGAGGATCTTCCTATCTATGACCTGCCTTTGTTTGTCAAGACTTGCTCCATGTTTGAGCAACCGCATCTAGTATTCCTAGGAAAGAATAAAGTTTATATTGCGGACAAAGCAACCAAGGGTAAGGCAACTTATGTCAAGTCTGACCCTGATATTATCGTCCAACCTCCTAAGACCTACGATCCTAATCTTCCTGAGAAGGTCGTAAACTTTGAGTTGACAATGAGGAATCTTAAACTCCTCAAGGAAGCAGCATACAATTTTGGTGTGACTGATTTCTGTGTCAATTCATTCCAAGGTAATCTTTCTATCTCTGTTAGAGACAAGAAGACTGACAACAGTCATGTATTCTCTGTCCCAGTTGATAAAGTTATCTGGGAATCAGATTTCTGGGGTGCTAAACCTCAGCATGAGCGTAACTTCTGTTACTGCTTGAAGATTGAGAATCTTAAGATTCTTGATGGCACATATCATGTGTGTATCTCTGACAAGAATGTGATTAATTTCAACTCTTTGTCTGAGTCATCTCTCAATTACTTTATCGCACTGGAGCCTGATCAAGACTAATGAGTAAACTGTTTCTTTGGGTTGAAAAGTATCGTCCAAAGACAGTTTCTGATTGTATCCTAACAGATGTCAATCGTGCGGTCTTCCAAGGATACGTTGACAATGGGGAGATCCCTAATCTTCTGTTGCCTGGCACCGCAGGTATTGGTAAGACTACTCTTGCCAAGGCACTGTGTGAAGAAATGGGTGCGGATTACTATCTAATCAATGGATCTGATGAAGGTCGTTATTTAGATACTGTCCGCACAAAATGTAAGTCCTTTGCATCTTCCTCCTCGCTTGTCGGTGGCAAGCATAAGGTGGTTATTATTGATGAGGCAGACAATTCTACACCCGATGTGCAGTTACTACTCCGTGCTGTCATCGAGGAATTTCAGAATAACTGTCGTTTTATCTTCACCTGTAACTATATCAACAAGATCATCGATCCTATCAAGTCTCGGTGCTCTGTTGTTGATATGTCTACTAAAGGTAAGGATCGTGCTGTGCTTGCTACAGCATTCCATAAAAGAGTTATGGATATCCTTACTAAAGAAGGTATTGACTACGATGCAAAAGTTGTAGCAGAGGTTGTTGGTAAGTATTTCCCAGACTTCCGTCGCACTCTTAATGAGTTGCAGGCATACTCTTCTACAGGAAAAATTGATGTTGGTATTCTAGGTAGATCTGGCAACCAAAACATCGATAAACTTGTTGGTTACCTTAAAAACAAGGAGTTTACCAACATGCGTAAGTGGATTGTCACGAATATGGATAACGATTACAAGTTACTGTTTCGTGCTATATATGATAAGTTATATGATTATCTTCAGCCACAGTCTATCCCTGAGGCGGTGCTTATTATTGGTGAATATCAGTATAAAGCAGCGTTTGTTGCGGACTTGGAGATCAACTCTGTTGCTTTCTTGACTGAGATCATGATGAGGTGTGAATTCAAATGAATAGCAGGTGGAAATCTTCTAAACGTGTCTTCATTATTCTCGCATTAACTGGGTTTGCAAGGTTGTGTATCATTGCAGTCCCAATTATAAGTGTATGGATGGGGGTATCTCAACAAGAAGAGGTGCAAAATGCCAAATAAAAACTATACTGAGAAACTATGGTTTCCTGTAAGGGTATGGGAGTTTACCAGTAGTAGTCACTTGTTGAGAAACTCACTCTTTTCAGCAGAAAAAGAGGAGTATAGAGCATATAATCTAGATGGTGGTGTTGGCACGTCCTATCCTCACCTTGAGCAACGTCCTATGTGGACTGAGTTGAAGATGTGGATTGAGCAATGTGCTAATGAAATCCTCAAGGATAACAAATTCCTTGCTGAAAGGATGGAAATCACCTCTATGTGGGCGAATAGAGCGAATAAACAGACTGGACATCATCACACTCCACACAGACATCCCATGTCATATTGGAGTTGTGTATACTATCTAACTGGTGGCACTCCCACCACGTTTATTGACCCTCTAGCACAGCGAGAGTGGGCACAATTACATTTAGATGGAGGTCCTTACTCGGAGACAAGATATAATTACCGTCCAGATCCTGGTACTTTGTTGATTTTCCCCAGTTATCTGATGCATGGGTCACAACCTAATGATAGAATGGCAGATAGGTTTACTGTCTCAGCAAATCTCTTTCCATTTGGTAATCAAAATTTAGGTGCATGGGATGTCCCCATGATGAATCTTGAGAGAAAGACTGTAAGATGAAAATAAATCAACTGTTTCCTGTTATTGTCCCAGAGTTTTCTTATGAAGGAGATCTTCAAGAAATTAAAGACGCTCTTAGATCCGAGAAACGAGAACAGTTTAATTTCCCAGAGGGAGTTGAAACGACGTGTGGAAACCTTCACAAAAATGAGAGATTCCGTCCGCTCGTAGATTGGTTTAAGGAGTGCCTTGAAGAATATAGACTTGCAAATGCCCTGCAATGTGAGAGACTAGAAATCTCTCTCATGTGGGGTAACATTGCACCTGCAGAATCAGGGGTTGGTCACCCACGACACAGACATAATATGTCTCTAGTGTCAGCAGTTTTCTATCTCACTAAAGGAGTAGCAACTGTCTTCCATGATCCTGTATATCCTCGTGTTATGGACTGTATGGAGGTCATATCTGACAACCTCAAAGTCCGTGGAGGTCCTATTGAAAAGATCTCGGCAGATGCAGGTAAACTAATTCTGTTTCCTTCATGGTTAGTCCATGAATCTGATCGCCATTTTTTTGATTATGACAGGATGACCATTAGTTTTAATGCTTTTCCTGCAGGTAAAATAAATCCTGGTCCTTTTGATTATCCGATGGCAAACATCAAAATATTATGAAGTATATTAAGACACCGCTCCGTTATCCTGGTGGTAAATCCAGAGCAGCAGAGCGATTACTGAAGTTGGCACCTAAGTGTAAGGAGTTTAGAGAGCCATTCTTGGGTGGTGGTAGCGTTGCACTACGCTTCACTCAAGACAATCCTACTGCAGATGTATGGGTCAATGACCTGTATGGATACTTGTATAACTTTTGGAAGGTATTACAGTCAGATTACAAAGAATTATCAGATAAACTGATAGATTATAAGCAACAACATCATGATGAATTATTGGCAAAAGATTTATTTCTTCAGTGCAAAGAAGATATCTCGGAAGCAGACTCTTTTGAGCAAGCTTGTCTTTTTTGGATTCTTAATAAGTGTTCTTATTCTGGGTTGACAGAGAATTCATCCTTCTCTAAGACTGCATCCAAACAGAATTTTACTGTGCGTGGAGCAGAGAATCTAAAGGCAGTTGGATCCCTCATAGGACACTGGAATATCACTAATATGGACTATTCAGAGGTCATGAATGATGATCATGATCATAGTGGTGACGTGTTTGTATTTCTAGATCCTCCATACAAAATCAAATCATATCTGTATGGCACAAACGCTGAATTGCACAAGGATTTTGACCATAAAATCTTCTATGATAACTGTCAGGTGTGTCCTCATAAGTGGATGATCACATATAATATTGACGAAGAGATTGAAGAGTGGTTTGATACATATAAGCAAGAATATTTCCAGTTAACATACGGCATGAAGCACAGAGGAAGTAAGAATCGTAATCAACAAGAGTTATTGATCAGAAATTACGAAGCAAAAGTTGCGTCTCCTCTAGAGGTCATGTATGCAGGATGAATTAGCAGATCTCTTACGTCAAAGTCTGGTTTCATTACCTGCTATTGAGATATTAGAGTCAAAACACAAGCTAATTCGGAAGGGTGATATCACTATCCGCAATGAGATGTGGAAGTGTAGAGGCATGAGAAAGTTGCACATCGAAAGAGCATCTCTAGGTGAGAAATTAAAGATTGTGCACTGTGTTTTCTACCCTATTCCTAAGTATCGCATCCCTATCTTTGGATGTGATATAATAGAAACACCAACACAAGTTACTGCTGCCATAGTTGACATATCACCTGTCACAGGTGTCGATTTAGGTGCTAAATTAGCACCAATTTCATCAAGATATACGTTTGATGACTGGCGAATGCTACCACTGTGGGCAGAGGATGTCTTCTCTCCTTTCTGTAAATTTGCTAGGTTAAAAACCCCTGAGGCAAGAGAGGATTTTCTAGGTGTAACTGGTGAATACCTCAAAGTAATGACTGATTGCATCAAAAATGCAGAGTATGATGATGACAATGGCACACTAGGAGAATGGGTGCCTATCATGCATAGGATAGATGACCAGTGTCACTACTGTAATTCACAAAGAAAGAATAAAAAGACGAAAGCGGTCTTATCACAGTGGTTTGATGAGGCATGGGCAGACAACTACATTAATGAAATTTTATTTGATAAACCAAATGTCCGCAGACTACAATCCCTTTGACTACGTTAACTCAATCAACCTAAAGAATGCAGATTATACCCAAGATGAGGGGTATATGAGACATTATCCTGCATTCATGGTCAACAAAGCACTGTCATATTTTATTGACACTATCATGCATTCCAATGAGATGAATCGCCTTGGTAGCACACTAGATAAGGACATGCAATATAACTTTTTTATACATAGTGTTAGGAAATCTAAAAGGTTTTCCCCTTGGGCAAAGAAGTCCACTCATCCAGATCTTGACCTAGTTAAAAAGTACTATAACTATTCTACGGAGAAGGCAGAGGCAGCACTGAAACTGCTAAACAAGGAAGAAATCCAAGTTATTAGGTCTAAATTGAATAGCGGAGGAATGAAATGAGTGATGAGATCTCTTGGTCTCCTAGCATGATGGTTGAGGTTACATTAAAAGAACCAGATGACTTCCTAAAAGTTAGAGAAACCCTTACTAGGATCGGTGTAGCTTCTCGTAAAGAGAAAAAACTATATCAATCGTGCCATATCCTTCATAAGAAGGGCAAGTATTACATAGTACACTTCAAAGAATTGTTTGCACTAGATGGTAAACCGTCAAACATGACTAAGAATGATGTACAGAGAAGACATCGTATCGCTAGACTGTTATCTGACTGGGGACTCATTGGAGTTGTCGCACCAGTGGATGATGTAGAGTTAGCACCCCTTAATCAGATCAAAGTTTTGTCATATAAGGACAAAGGGGAATGGTCTTTAGAGTCGAAATATAATATCGGAAAGAAAAAACAACCAGTGGAATCTCTAAGTAGCTAAATAGAGTACTTACACTTAGATTCATGGCTGAAACCTCTAAGCCAAACAAAGAAAAAAAGTTTGACTTACTGGATGAAGGTGTCGCCACTTTGGTGCGTCTTACTATCCTTGGGTGGTCCGCGGCTATCCTGACAATTAATTATTTACAGGTGCCAGGTCTAGCAAAGACCAATATCGATCCAACTTTTATAGCTTCAGTCTTCACAGGAACACTAGCTACTTTTGGCGTCGCCACGACCAAAAAGAATGATAACAATCAGAAGCCAGGTGCAGGTGCTAAGACCACATACACTGTGGAATACGTTGCCAAAAAAGAAAAGGAGTAAATTATGAGAAAAATTATTGACGGACTTGCTCTCTTCGCAGGTGTTGTTTCTCTTGCCATTGTAGGCACAGGTGGATATGCTTATCTACAAAGAGAAGCAATCAAAGAGAATGTAAAGTCTCGTGTTACAGGTGCTATTACGGAGTTATTGTCTGATGCACTTCCTGTTGCTATTGATGCAGAGGTGCCAAAGATTCCTAAGGCAACTGGACCTGCTATTCCTACCCTACCAGGAAGATGAATAGTCCTGTTAAATGGTTTGCGGGTGGTCTCGGTGCTTTGATTGGCATTGGACATATCGGTATGATTGGGATGATCTCTAAGCAAAACAACATACCTGTAATCCAACCACCTACAGGACCATATAGCTCATATGTTGTATCAGCATCCAAGGATGGATACAAAATGAGTTACACTGCTAACGATCCAAAGACGATGCACATCACTAAGGACATCACTAAGCCGAGTGGTTTCTTAGGATTTGGTAAATCCAAGCATCAGATTGTTGAGGAGTATGTAATGGATGGTAAGACTAACCAAGGTGGTGCAGTTTCCAACCATAGATCTTGGCAAGATGGGAGTGTAGCAGGTTTCTCGGCAAAAAAGCTCGACGACCGTGCGGTCGAATGCATCAAGTCGGAGGGCGGTGGAGCACAAACAGGTCGTGTGGTGGGAGCTAGTATGGGTGCTGCAGCAGCCCCTGTTGTTTCTGGTATACCATTTGTTGGACCTGTATTGGCGGGGTTGGTTGCGTTAGGCGGTGCCGACCAAGGTGCAAAGATTGGTGGTGAGATGGCAACATCATTTAGTGAGGCATGTCAAGAAGATGTCGATACCGAATCTACAGATTAGAGATGTAGGAGTAAGAAATATTCCTCAAATTTATACTCCTGAGTGGTTAAGGGAGGTGCCTACGGTTTTACCTAACCTGCACCCCATAACCTCACAGATTGGCACGCCAATTATTAATATACCTGGTTGTGTTACATATCATAAGGAGCAATCAAGCACTGGTAAGATACAGGATCAACTAAGACAAGACGATACTAGAGGCACCAGAGTCCTATGTGACTCAGGCACACCGTCTTTCACACCTATAGACTATGATGCTAGTAAAATACAGTATGAATACAAGGCACCTGTGCCTGTATATAAGGAGCCTCCTGTAGCAGAAGTGCCTCCTGCAGAGGTGCCTAAAAACATATCCAAACCAGAGACTGTACAGCAAGAATGTCCTACTGAGATCCAAGCAGCGAAGGAGCCAGTAGGCACAGTAATTGGTGATCAAAAGATTGTCGAGTATAAACTCATAAAAAATGGAGACACGGTTGAATGTGTCCCCATAAAGATCAAGGTATCTGTACCTGATCAGATTGTTGGTAATATTCCTACTGCAGGAGCAGTAATGGCTACAACATCCATTGCTGTAGTTGCAACAACCTCTGCTCTATTAGCAAAACCTTTAGCAGATTTACTACTAAAGGTTGTGAAACCTGCTGTTAAGAAGGTAATGAAAAAACTTACTTCTGGGAAGAATTCCCGATACTTATCTCTTTCAGAACGGAGGACGGATCGTTACCGTCTCCAGAGGGGTTTACCACCTTTGAAGAGGAAGAATTAATACTATGTGTATGTGGCACACCTTGGATAACCTTAGGTTGCACTACCACATCTTTGCATAGATTAAAGTAAGGACTCCAACTAGCGAAAGTAATACCATCCTGAGCTAACTGACCACATTTGGTGAGTCTGGTAAGCTCAAATTCTAATCTACGGTTAGCAAGGATTTGCTCACGCAATTCGTTGTGATTTTTTGCAGCTTCCTTACACAACTCTTGTGCTTTTCTATCTAGTGGCCACGAAATAGTGGCAGAGAAACCTGCATTCCAGTTGTAGTTATCTTTCTGACCTGTCCTGATCCTGCGATGGTAGAGAATTTCACCAGGTTTGTCTGGTATTCCATCTGGTATCGGGTTGCCACTGTCATCAAAGTCACCAACAAGGTCAAGCATGTTGTACACTGGATCATCATAGTGCGATTCATATGGAAAATTCCATGAAGTATTTCTTGTGACATATGGTGTGAAATTGGCGGTAGGTCCCTGACACACAATGCCATCACCATAACCATTTTGTATATACGGACCTTGTAAAACTTGAATTGCCTGGTTGGTCACTGAGCCAGAACTATTCGCGACTGGATTTGCTGTCGCAGACACACCACCTACTGTTTCAGCGTTAACAGGAGCAGCAAAGAGAGCTGCTATTACTGGGTAAAGATACTTGTGGTATCTGTTACGCTTTGAATTTTTGTTGTTCTTTCTATGATCGTGTGATTTTGAAGACCTGGTCCGTGATACGTCTCCATGAAACTGAAGTTTCCACCAGGTGTGGACTGTACCCATGTGGGTCTGTTGCTTGGGTCGAGATTCAATCCTGTCCATGTCGAATTAATACCATTACTAGATGTAGATGTTTGGGGAGCAGTGACACCTATGCTTGTTGAATTCTGGGGCGTAATAGCACTATTATCGCTAGGTTTTACGCCATGGCCTGACACACTATATGTATATCCTGTGGAATAATCCATCGAATTTATAATTTCTGTCACTTCAGAAGTAGTTTCTGTGTGGCTAGTCATCTGGCCTTGCTGAAAATTAGGTACTACAGGCACTGCCTGTGCAGCACTGCTACACAGTAACAATATGCCTATAGTAAACCTCTTTATCATCCTACTTGATTAGGATTTCGCTAGTGAATTGTCCAGTCGCAGATGTGCCTGCTCCTCCAGCCGTTAGACCCACCGTTGACGATGAATCAATAGTACCAGCTAGACTTCCTGCACTACCTGCAGCAGTACTTGTCTGGTTACTGAAGTTATGAACTTCTCCTACTGTTGGTGCACTACTACCTAGAGCATCACCTTGATAGAAGGTTTGAGAGAAGCTGAAACTTTCTCCTGCAGTTGCTTGGGTCGCTGACAACGAAGGGATCGCTCCAACGCCTGAGGAGATAGTAAGGGCACCGATAGAGCTCGTTGCACTACCACCCGAAGGTGTATATTGTGTGGTAACGTTGTTACCTGTGACAGCATATGAGCTACCGACTCTCTGTACATTTGTTGCAGCTGCATCCACAGTGAGTTGTACACTACTGGACAAGCGATGCGTAATATCCGCCTGTGCGGGTGCGGTCAACATAAACATTCCGAAAAGCACTGCTGAAATTTTTTTCATTTTATCCTCGCGAGGGATGTGCTAGCTCTATTTAGGCATTTTATTTTTAGACGGTTGTTACCAAATATTTCTTCGGGTATTACCCTATACAAAACGTAGTGATAGACGCTAAATATAGGTGATTGCCTTCGGGGATCACACAACAAAACTCGCTTTTAAAGGAGAATTATGACAGGACTAACAAAGTGGACATCTAAGGATGTCGATGCAATTTTTGATGCAGCAAATCGCTACAGTGTAGGGTTTGACGATCTATTTTATAGACTACATGCGTATGGAATTGGGTCTCCACAGACACAATACCCTCCATATAATATTGTAAAAGAGTCTGACACTACATGGAGAATCGAATTAGCACTAGCAGGTTGGGATCGAGACCAGATTGAAGTAGCTACAGAAACAAACGTGCTAACGATCAGATCCGTTGATAAGGATGACACAGACAAGCAAGAATACATCCATAGAGGTGTAGCAGCAAGGACATTTGCTAGAGGATTTAATCTAAGCGATGACGTAGAGGTAGGGGACGTGTCATTTAATAATGGATTACTCTCTGTGACACTAACAAAAATTGTCCCAGAGCATCAGAAGAGAAAGGTATTTAATATTCAGTAGACTGGGACTCTACCCACTCTGCATTCTGTTTACAGTATGCATGCACATCCATCTCCATTTTATAGTGGGCATGGGTGTGTATGATCTGAATGAGTCCTAGCATTCCTAGGACAATCAAATTGAATTGGGTCACTGGGTGCTTAAGCACCGACAACAATTTCATGGACATATACTGTGGTATACTATATACTACACAAGAAATGAGACTCTTAACACAGGAGTCTCTTTTTGTTTGGAGACACTGACTATGAACATGTATGTAAATCTGGCACCACCTCACTGCAAAGATCTAAGTATGTTGACTTTGGACGTGCCATCTGATAAACTAGATGAGGTGCTATCCCTATTGGAGAAAAACTATGAGCGTAAAGGTAGCAAGAATGGCAAACGGCGAGGACGTAATCGCTGATATCAAAGAGGTTAGAAACTCTGAGGGCGATGATGCTCGTGTTCTTGCATACGAATTTATTGATTCCTTTTCCATTCAACTGGAAATGAATGACCAAGAATTCTTGGTTGAAGAAGCAGGTAAAGAGAATCCACTTGGTAATATTCGTATGCGATTCTATCCATTCTTCCCTTTGACTGTTGGGTCTAATTTCATTTCACTTCAACACGTCGTAAGTATCGCTGATCCACATTGGGAAGTCCTCAAGCGATACGAAGAGGCATTGCAAACCATTAAAAAGTCACGAAAAGATGATGTTAAAGTTGATTATTCTGAAATACCACCCTCAGGTCTCGTTATTGGGTGACCTAGTAGAGATGGATGAAGAGCCTAGTTTCCTTATCCAAAACTGCCATGAAGTAACAGAGGAAGGACTTAAAAAGTTTCCATACTACAGTGATCAAGAAGACCTATTCATCGAGAGTACTGATGTATTAACTGTGGTGGATCCCTCGGCAAAGGTTGCCAAACAATATCTAGTGATGCTAGAATCCAAAGAGAAGAAAGGCAAGAATGAGTGATTTTTATACTAACGTAATCATCTTTGGTGACACTGCGTTGGTAAGGGGATATCGTAACGGTGAGCGTGTGCAATACCGTGAGAAGACATCCCCTTCTCTTTATTTGGTGCCTGCAAATCAATCAAAGACCTCCAAGTATAAGACTCTGGATGGCAGGTATGCACATAAGAAAAAGTTTGATGGTGTCCGTGAGGCACGAGACTTCCTGCAGAAGTATTCCGACGTAGAAGGAATGGAAGTGCATGGGTATGAGCGATTTGTTTTCCAACACATCGCCCAGAAACACCCTACTCGTGTCCACTATGACATGAATTTGATGAGTATATGGACAATCGATATTGAGGTTGCATGTGAGAATGGATTCCCTGATGTAGAAGCATGTCAGGAGGATATGTTGTGCATCACCATGAAGAATATGATGACCAAGAAGATCATCACATGGGGCACGAGAGAGTATGATCCTCCCAAGGATGTGGAGTATCGTGTCTTCAATACTGAGCATGAAATGCTGCAGGATTTCCACAAGCATTGGGTGCATGACACCCCTGATATCATCACAGGGTGGAATAATAACTTCTATGACATGCCTTATATCTGTCGTAGGATTGAGAAGATCCTAGGAGAGAAGTGGATGAAGAGTCTCTCACCTTGGAATGTAGTAAAAGATCGCACCATAAATGTGCAAGGCCGAGCAAATATTGTTTACGATATTCTAGGTGTCACTATCCTTGACTACCTTGATCTATACAAGAAGTTTACCTATTCCGCACAAGAATCCTACAGTCTAGAGCATATCTCTACTGTTGAATTGGGTGAGCACAAACTTGACCATAGCATGTATGAAAACTTTAAAGACTTCTATACATCTGACTGGCAGAAGTTTGTAGACTACAACATCCATGACGTGCAACTGGTTGATCAACTAGAAGGCAAGATGAAACTTGTTGAGTTGGCAGTCACTATGGCATACGATGCCAAGGTAAACATTGATGATGTGTTTTCACAGGTAAAGATGTGGGATACTCTCATCTATAATGATTTGTATCAGAAGAATATTGTTGTGCCCCCTAAGCAGACATCCGAGAAAGATGACAAGTATGCGGGTGCATATGTCAAAGAGCCTGTGCCTGGTGTTTATGACTGGGTATGTAGTTTTGACTTGAATTCTCTGTATCCACACCTTATAATGCAGTATAACATCTCTCCTGAGACGCTTGTCGATGAGAGACATCCTAGAGTTTCTGTGGACAAGATCCTCGATGAAGAATTTACTGCTCATCCTGATTACGCTGTCTGTGCTAATGGTGCTCAGTATCGTAAGGATATACATGGATTTCTTCCTGAGATGATGCAACGCATCTACGATGAAAGAAAGATCTTCAAGAAGAAAATGCTCGCTGCCAAGCAGGAGTTTGAGAAGACTGGTGATCCTAAACTAAAGAATGATATCTCCACCTTCAACAACATCCAAATGGCAAGGAAGATTCAACTCAATAGTGCCTATGGTGCTATTGGTAATCAATACTTCCGCTATTATAACTTGGCAAATGCTGAGGCAATCACTCTATCTGGTCAGGTCTCTATCCGATGGATTGAAAATAAGATAAACAAATTTCTTAATAAACTATTAGAGACAGACAACAAAGATTATGTTATTGCTTCTGATACCGATTCCATTTATTTGCATATGGATCCTCTGGTTAAAAAGATATTCAAGGGCAGAGAGGAGAGCGATCAAAGCGTATTGCGGTTCCTTGCGAAGGTGTGTGATGTGGAATTTGAAAAGTATATACAGAATTCTTATCAAGAATTGGCAACCTATGTAAATGCCTACGAGCAGAAGATGTTTATGAAGCGAGAAAACATCGCTAATCGTGGTGTCTGGACTGCTAAGAAAAGATATATTCTAAACGTATGGGACAGTGAGGGTGTCAGATACAATGAGCCTTCACTAAAGATCATGGGTATTGAGGCAGTCAAATCCTCCACCCCATCATCATGTCGTGGAGCACTCCGTGACGTCCTAAAACTCATGATGAATACTGATGAGAGGAAGGTGCAGCAGTTTGTCAAAGATTTTGAGAAAAAGTTTAAGTCACTACCTACAGATGAGATTGCATTTCCACGGTCATGCAACAATCTCAAGAAGTATCACCACCCTAAGGAGTTGTATGGAGCACATTGCCCCATTCACGTCCGAGGTGTGCTACTATATAATAACTCTATCAAAGAAAAGAATCTTACCCACAAGTATCCCTTGATTCAAGAGGGAGAAAAGATCAAGTATGTCTTCCTAAAGACACCTAATAAACTTGGTCGTCATGGGTCTAAGGGTGACTTCCAAAATGTCATCTCTTTCTTTAGGACACTCCCCTCTGAGTTTAAACTAGAGGAATACATTGATTATGATATGCAATTTTCTAAAGCATTTCTTGATCCACTCACCGTGATTCTTGATCAGATCGGATGGTCTGCCAAGAAACGTGCCACACTAGAAGCCATGTTTGGTTAATTATGACAAGTAGTTTTTTCACTGAAATTGTAAAGGAGATTGACAATGAGTATGCAACGGTTGCCTCTGAAGGCATCGCTGCAGGTGACATTGATCAATATGTAGATACTGGATCTTATATTCTTAACGCTCTGTTGAGTGGTAGTATCTATGGTGGTCTGCCTTCTAATAAGATCACAGCACTAGCAGGTGAGAGTAGCACAGGTAAGACATTCTATGCCTTGTCTGTTGTCCGTCACTTTCTAAACACTGACCCTGATGCAGGTGTCATTTATTTTGAGTCAGAGTCTGCTATTTCTAAACAGATGATTGAGGAGAGAGGCATTGATTCTAAACGTATGATCATTGTGCCTGTCACCACCGTGCAGGAATTCCGCACACAGGCAGTTAAGATTGTTGATAAATACTTAACTCAGAAGGAATCAGATCGCAAACCGTTGATGTTTGTGTTGGATTCATTGGGCAATCTCTCCACCTCTAAGGAGATGGAAGATACTGCAGCAGGTAAAGACACACGAGATATGACTAGAGCACAAGTCCTTAAAGGTGCCTTTAGGGTCTTGACTTTGAAACTAGGTCTTGCTAATGTACCTATGATCGTAACTAATCATACCTATGATGTTGTCGGTAGTTATGTGCCCACAAAAGAAATGGGTGGCGGTAGTGGTCTTAAGTATTCTGCTTCCACTATCGTATATCTTTCCAAGAAGAAAGAGAAAGATGGCACAGATGTTGTCGGTAATATTATCAAGGTCAAGGCAGTCAAGTCTCGACTTACAAAAGAAAATTCACAAGTAGAGACGAGGTTATTCTATGACGAACGCGGACTGGACAAGTATTATGGGTTACTGGAATTGGGTGAGAAGTATGGAGTCTTCCAACGGATCGGGAATCGGTATCGTATTGGTGAATCTTCTGTTTATCCTAAGTCTATTCTCGCTTCGCCCGAGAAATACTTCACAGAAGAAGTAATGCATGAATTGGACGAAGCCGCTAAGAAAGAATTCTGTTATGGCGAGTGATCTAAAGGATTTTATCCGTGTATATGATGGTGTCTTAGACCCTAACTTGTGCAACAATGCTATCAAGTTGTTTGATGAGACACCTGATGCACAGGATCGTTGGGATAACCAACATAAACCTCAGTTTACACAAATGAATATCACGATGCTATCTGAGCAGCAACGTGATCCTAAGTGGGGTGTAATCCACAATAGTATTATTGCTTCAATACAAACAGTATCTGAATATTATATGAAAGATACAGGGTGCTCACCATTCTGGCCACCTAAGAATAGTATTGAGCAGATCCGTATGAAAAAGTATACGGCAGAGTCAGGAGATAGGTTTGATCTCCACATTGATGTTGGTGACTATGCTACAGCACGTCGCTTTCTTGTTATGTTTTTCTATCTTAATGATGTAGAGGAGGGAGGAGAGACATCTTTCCCTGCTATTGAATTAGATATCAAACCAAAGCAAGGTAGTGTGCTATGCTTTCCACCAGTATGGATGTATCCTCACCTAGGTAAGCAACCAATCAGCAATGACAAATACATTGTTGGCACATATCTACACTATCAATAATGCCAGGTATAGAAGAAATTGTTATTAGTAATCTGATCTGCAATCCAGATTACATGAGAAAGGTTTTACCTTTCGTGAAAGAAGAATACTTTGATGACCTATCACAAAAGGTAGTCTTCAAAGAGATATCTGAATTTGTTAATGAGTATGATAACCTTCCAGAGCCTAATGCTATTGCTCTTGAGGTAGAGAAACGTAAAGATTTAACAGAGGATGCTGTCAATAGAGTTTTAGAAATACTTAGAGGACTAGATAGGACGGAGTATAATGAAGAGTGGTTGCTAGACACTACTGAGAAGTGGTG
>Ga0066840_10000011_pt1 | contig 40889 bp, 35 predicted proteins | sample ETNtaG_32_FD_67281 | JGI IMG/M metagenome (GOLD analysis project Ga0066840, IMG submission 67281) | Marine microbial and viral communities from oxygen minimum zone, Eastern Pacific Ocean - ETNP201302PF84A | ecosystem: Environmental > Aquatic > Marine > Oceanic | place: Pacific Ocean: Eastern... | reverse complement strand
GTTTTCTTCAAGACTTTATATCCAGAAGCAATCACCACACCTCTTTTTCTGAGTTCTTTGAGGAGATTAGGTTTATGTTTGGGAAGTTCTATACAGGTTGCTCCAAGAGTTCTACTGTCTCTTTCACAGTACATTTTCAAACCTTCATCATCACAAAACTTCCATATTCTTTCTGATATATCTCTGTATCTTTTATGAACTTGATCTATATCAGCAAAGTGTTTTTTGAGTGTATATTCTAATTTTTGAAATATTCCTACAGCAGGAGTGAATTGTGTTATGCTCAATCTATGTCTATCAAGGCATATTTTGAGATTGAAATAGTATCCTCTTCCTTCATCCAAATCAATATATTTCTCGAACTTCGGAGAGATACAGAGAAATGAAAGTCCTGGTTCTAAATTCAGACATTTTTGAGAACCAAAGAAATAAGCATCGCATAAACTCATATCAATTGGTGTAGAAAAAGCACCTGTTACAGCATCTACGAAAACCCATATATCAGGGTTCTTGACTTTCAGATATTCGGATATCTTTTTGATGTCATTGTTTGTTCCAGAACTTGTTTCACTTTGAACTATAAACACAGCATCAAAATGTTCATCTGAATACTTTTCTAAATCCTCTAGTGTGATAGCCTTACCATATTCAGCACAGACATCAGTAACATTCAATTTCCACTTCTTAGCAACATCAGAAAATCTCTTTCCAAAATCACCGGATTGCAAACTCAATACTTTTGCACCTTTTGGTAGAGTGTTTGATATCGCTTCCATCATTCCAGTAGCAGATGAACATGCTGTCAGAAATTCATTATCTGTTTTGAAACACCTTTTGAGTTCCTTTTGTATCTCATCATACATCTCCATGAATTCTGGTGATCTATGAGATATCATTGAAAAAGAGATATTTCGGATGTCTTCTTGCATAGAAGTTGGTCCAGGGATATGGTAATGATTTATAACCCTTTCCATAATAGATTTAACATTATTTGTTGGATTTTCTACTTCACAAGACGACAATGCCTTCTCTGATAATTGAGGGAACTTCTTTTGGAATATTGAAAATTCCTCTTCATCTAATATTAAGCAGAGAAGACCAAGAAAACTCTTTCCAGAATAACACATCAAATCGGTGCTTTCCATCCATTGTCTTTTCTCAACACCAGCAAAAGGTATCATTCTCTCAACAACATCTTTAGTGACTTCATCAGTGACACCATCACCTATGAATACTGAGTTTCCTGTTTTATGTTTCTTTACAATCTCACATTTACCTTGAGGTTCCATCAGGACACTATCTTCAAGTCCACCTTCAGTTTTGATAGCATAGAGTGTATCAATCCCAAGATGCTTACAGACTGGTTTTATTGCCTCATAAAACCCACCACTTACAACTACGACCTCTTTATCAAAATACTTTAACACATTAATAGTTTCTTGAACATCTGGGTATAGATTAGCAATGTAAACTTCTGAAACAATCTTCAAGTGGGGTTTGTGGAAAGACAGATGTTGAGTCCTCTTTAAATACGACTCTTTTAAGTCAATCTGCCCTTCCATCCCCTTTTTTGTGATTTCCTTGATGTCTTCCAACTTCTGAATATCTGACAAGATTTCAATCCCCTCTACTTTAGAGATTGTGGAATCAAAATCTAGGAATATTTGTTTATACTTTACAGACATTCAATTATTTATATTATTTTAATCTGTCAAATCAACTATTTCACAACTTCCAGCAGTACAACTATAAGTTTGAGCTCCTTTGGTATTGTCTTCTTTTTCAAATCTTTCCAATCCAGACCAATCAACATCTTGTGGAATCTTTGCTAAAAGTTCTTCATACTCTTCAACACCACATTCTTGATATGGTGCTTGTTTATATGTGTGATCTGAACTTGGTAGAAAAGATACACCAGAAACTTCATCGAAATGTTTCCATACCCATGACCCAACTTCGAACCATTCATGTTCTTTTACAGAAACTGTTACAGAAGGTTTATGTTCACACCAATGTCTTTGATAGTCTAACCACAATTCTAACTGTTCGATAGCAGACATATCATTTCTGAATACAGCATTCTCAGGTGACTTTACTGGAAAACTGAATACCCATTGATGTTCTGGTTTCATAAAACATTCTTCATGTGGGAAACCCATTTCAACCATAAACTGAGCTAATGGATCTTTCTTGTCACCTCTAACAGTTCTGATATAATATTCAGAATGTCTTGCGTGAATACCACTGGCAGCATTTACTAATTGTGATACTGTTCCAGAAGGTTTTACACAAGTGATTGCAGCAGAAGGGTTTACGCCTATTTCAGAAGCAACCTTCTCATTCATTTCAATAGTCTTTTGTTTTAGTTGAGGGAGAAGTTCTTTTAACGAAGTTTCACCTCTACCGTTAGTGATTTCACTATCCATAATACCTGTAAGAGATACACCAAGCAATCTTTCTTCTTCACAGTTCTCTCTCCAATGCTTTGATAAGTAAGGAAAGTGTGTTAGTGTGGATTGCCAAGTCCCTATGATAGCAGCAACTTCAACCTTTTCCATTAGAGTTTCAATAGTATCATCATTAGAAACCACAGCTTCTGATAGATTACAGAACTCTTTTGATCTCAATATAATTTCAGAACAAGGATTAGTTCCAAAGTCATAATCTATTTCTCTTCTACCATCTAACTTTTCAACTGTTTTCTTTGATGCTTGACGATTAAAAATACCTCGTTCTCCAGACTTTGAACGGTACAATGACAACCACTCTTCCATGAATGTCCCAATATCAGGTCTTTCACGGTAACATACAGAGTTGTTTGCTAATGCTCTATGTGGATCAATAACCCACCACTGACCAGACTTCGCACTTCTCATTCTATCATCATTCAAATCAGATAGAGATATAAGAGCAGAACGCCTTACTCCACCAACAACCACGATTTCAGCAATCTTACATACGATATCATGACATTCAATCGGATATAACTTTCTACCAGCAGCATTTGTGAATGTTGTTATAGTGAACTCCATCAATTCTCTTAAAGGTTCTGGTCCAGAAGCACGACCACCAAAAACTTTTAACCTTGCACCGGCAGGTCTTACTTTTGAGTAATCAATCTTTGGGACTTGACCAGAGATCAAAAGAGAGATAAGTTCACGATAAGATTTTGCCCAACCTTTTTTAGAATCTCCTACAACAATTGTAGTGTCAGTCTCTTCAAATGTTTCTGCGACTGTTGGTAATTTCTTTACATGATACTTTTCTACACTGAACCCAACACCAGTTCCACACATAAGAATGTAAAGGATTTCATCAAATGCACGTAGTTTATCAATTGCAGTGTATGCACAATTGTATCCAGCAACATTATCTCTTTTAAGAGCAGGACCAGCAGTCATTAATGCTCTCATTGAAGGCATTACCTTGAGTTCTAAAATGTGTTTTCTAACTTTTTTATATGTTTCTTCTGGTATAGTGTATGAATATTTTTCCATTAGATGTTTCTCGAAAAATCTCATATACCTGTCAACAGTTTCTTCCCAAGTTTCTCGTCTTCCTTTATTTTCCAACCACCTAGAATACCTTGATAGGTGGATAAATTCTTGATAAAGTGATGGTAATAACATTTTTTTTCTCCTATTCTTCCTTTTATTTCCTAGTACCACTTTCAATAATACCATTTTGTGTTTGTACAACAGCGCCAACCTCTTTTGAAAGTGTTAATTCGCTTATAAAATTACACCCTGCGTATGACATCCCAGAACGAATACCATTACAAAGTTCTGTAATAACGTCTTCTGCGCTTCCAGCATCTTCAACTTCAATAGCAATACCCTCTTCAGCGACAGAATCTCCATAATCTGTTTTTAGGACTTCTCTAGCATTACTTGATGCCATACCTCTATATGAAGTTGGATCGTTTGCTTCTCTACAACCTGCAAACAACTTACCTGTCATAATAGTACTAGCACCTGCCCATAACGCTTTTACAATATCACCAGAATTTTTAATACCACCGTCAGCAATAACTGGAATGTCAGAGTATTTAGAATCCATCAATCCCAACTTTACCATTCTAACAGCAGTCAATTGAGGTACTCCAAAACCAGTCATTCTCCTAGTTGTACAAACACTCCCTGGTCCAATGCCAACTTTTATGGCATCCGCACCATGTTTTGCTAAAAATACGGCAGCAGAAGCAGTTGCAACATTCCCAACAACAATATCAATATATGAACTCTTACTTCTAATAAAATTTATCATATTGACAACTCTATCAGAATAAGCATTAGCAATATCAATACATATAACTGAAGTTCCAAGTTCTATGATAGACTCAGCTCGTGACATCTCTTGAAGAGTAGAAACTCCAACAGTAGGTACAACAGGACTCCAGTGAGTTTCCCATTCATCTAGACATTTCTTTACTATTCTAACATTCTCTTCAATTTCCATATTTCTATGAAGAAATCCAACCCCACCCATTTTACTCATAGTCCTTGCTAATTCAAACCCAGTAATAGTGTCCATGTTAGCGGATGTTATAGGATTATCTATGTAAATATTCCTAGAAAGTTTTGTTTCCAATTTTGGATCTTTCCTAGAATGTAAGGATTTATTAGGTAGTAATAAAATATCGTCGTATGTGTAAGCTGGCATAAACATAACAAACTCACTTATTAAATAATCTTGTAAGGTTGTAATCTGTTGGGAAATCTTTCAATAAAACCTCAGCGTCAATCTTGACGAACTTTGGTAAGTCATCATAGTTTTTTAAAAAGTTTAGAAAATCCCTAGTCCTAATGAGAGATTCTTTAAGTTCCACATCCTGTTCTTCGTTCACAATTTTCTCCATTCTGTAAATTTCATTTTTGCTTTAAGACCCTTGAAAGTATTATTTTCAATATAGTCTTTTACCTGTTCAATGGTATGACCACTTTGTATCATATCATTGATATCTTTACCTTTGAAAGTATCATTAAACAATACTATGGAGTGTCCCATATCTATTATCTTTTCAACTTTCTGAACTATCTGTCTATTTCTTGGTTCATTATCAAATAAGAACACCAATTCACAATCTTGTAAATCTTCTGTATTCAAATCAGAACCTGTCATAGCCACACAGTTCTCTAAAAACAGTGAATCAAAAATACCTTCTACGACATAAACTGGTTTTGTATTATCAATTCTGTCAAGTCCATAAACCTTACTACCTTGTGATAAACTTACTGTAATATATCTGAGACTGTTATCATCAAGTGCTCGACCTTGGATATGAGTTAATTTGTTTTGACGATTGAAGAAGGGAATAACAATTCTCTCCTCACTCTTCAATCTTTGCGATTTATCTGGACTGATTAGTTCTATCAGTCTTTTGAAGTCTTCAGTGTAACTGAATCTACATCTATATTTATAATGAATCATTCTGGAATTTAGATACTGAACTGCTTTGTGTCCCTCATCTAAATTATCCATCTTCACCATAGGAAGTTCTTTCACTTTCCTTTTAGGTTTATCGAACTTTACTGGTTTACTTTTGTAAACAGGTTCAGTCTTATTCAACTGGTTTGTTTCTTTTAGATTCTCAAGTTTGTATTCTTGATATAGAAAAGAATCATGAGTTTGTAAAAACTTTGTAAATGAAGTGTAGAATCCACAGTTATGACATTTGTAAATATAGTAGCTTTGATCCGTACTTAAATGGAAATATCCCCTTGTTTTAGATTCAGACTTTTCAGAGTCTCCACAATATGGACATCTAAAGTTCCATAAATTGTCTCTAACTCTGTGAAATCTATCTAATTTAGGGGATAATAATCCAATATATTTCTGTTCAATCCAAATACTCATAAGTCTATTATAGGGTAAAAATTACTTTTTGTCAACACTTTTGTCTTTTTCGTAGTAATTTTTATATAAACCTATAACAACTTTTTGATACTTGATGTAGTCTAATAAAAGTCTAACATTCAAAGAAATTAGTTTGTAATCTTTTCCGTCAAGAGAGAATAAGACTGGAACCTTATCATCATCTTTCAGTTTAGCAAACACTTCTTCAATGTTCTTCTCAGTAACTACAATGAAATTTACATCATTCAGTTTTACTGGATCTTTTTTAGGAATTTTGAGAGCAGGTTTCAATTTACCTTCTCTAACCATATCACCAACTTCTGGTGGGAGTTTTCTAATTATTTCTCGTCGTTTTTTACAACCTGTTAATAAACTAGTCAGCAGACTTGCCAAAAATGTCAGTACAATCAATCTTTTCATCTTCACCTCTTTTTGAACCAGTGAAAAGTTCAACACATCTTTTCAACCGTTTCAATTCATTATTAAAAATTTTCTCTACCATTTTGGGTTTTTTCTCTGCCAATTCTTCTAATGACTTTTTACCTTCTTTTTCTCGGTAAAGTCTGTCTTCTAATTTTTTAATACTTTCTCTTGATTCTCTTTCGTTCTTTATTATTTCGTTCAGTGCTTCAGCAACTTGTTCGAAACCCATACTTAGAACCACCATTTGAGTTTTCAAAGAATTTATCTTTTTATTCAACTTTTGATTTTCTATATCTTTTTCAGCAACTTCAGTTTCAAGATTTGAAATCTTATCATAAACTCTTCTGTGTTCTTTGTATATTGTATTAGTCACATTCTTAAAACTTAGATAAGCCACTGAGAATGATCCAACCAGACCACCCAATAGAACCAAGTTCTTGAGACCAAATATACCTAGGACTTTATTTATCAAAGGCAATCTACCTAATAGACCACCTAAACCCCCTAATAACTTACCAAACATTACTCTTCATCCTTCTTGAAAAATACACTATATCCTTCAATATTTACTAAAACACCATCAAGTAGTTTTTCAACTTCTTCACCAGTTAGTGTTTCTTTGTCTAATAAAAGTTCAGACAAGTTCTTCAGAGATTCTTTGTTCATATCAAGAAGTTTTTTTGCTCTATCATATTGACCATCAACAATCCCTCGAATCTCTTTATCGATATTCTGTAACATATCATCAGAAAGTTCATGAGTCTTCCAACCTTCATCCATGTTATTCAAATGTAACATCCCAAGAGAACTCATTCCCCATTTAGTTACCATATTTCTAGCAGTTCGAGTAGCACTCCTAATATCGGAAGATGCTCCTGGAGTATAATCCCCTGCTAACATTTCTTCACCAACTCTTCCACCTAATGCTATACAGATGGAGTTTAGAAGTTGAGACTTGGTTGAATGTTTCTCTTCAGATAGAAAGGACACATGACCCAAACTTTTTGTTCTTGGTATAATAGTGATCTTATCAATCTTTGCGTTATTGTCTAATATTAGACCCAACAAAGCATGCCCTGATTCATGCCAAGCAGTATTCTCAAGTTCTTTCTCATCTTGTTTTCTGGACTTCTTTTCAGAACCATAAGCAACCTTTTCAATTGCTCTTTCTAGACAATCTTGACTAATCTTCTTGAGTTCATCCTTGACTGCCAACAAAGCACTTTCATTTACAACATTCACTAAATCCGCACCAGAAAATCCAACAGTCTTTTTTGCCAACCTATGAGAATCAACACCGTCTTCCAGCAGGGGTAATTTCTTCAAACAAAGATTCAATATCTTCAATCTACCCTCTTTATCGGGCAAGTCTACAGAAACATGTTTATCAAATCTTCCTGGTCGTAATAATGCTTCATCAAGAGTCTCTAGTCTGTTAGTTGCACCGATAACAATCACATCAGAACCTAAACTGTTGAAACCATCCATCTCAACCAAAATCTGATTGAGTGTTTGATCCCTTTCAGAGTTCTTATCACTATTGCTTCTTTTCTTACCAACAGCATCAATCTCGTCAATGAAAACTACACAAGGTGATGCTTCTCTTGCCTTTGCAAACATATCCCTTACTCTTGCAGCACCAACACCGACATACATTTCTACGAATTCAGAACCAGACACATACATGAAAGGAACACCAGATTCTCCAGCAATTGCCTTTGCGAACATAGTTTTACCAGTTCCAGAAGGACCATATAGAATAGCACCTTTTGGTAAAGTAGCACCCATCTTCTTATACTTCTTGTTATCTTTAAGAAAATCTACAATCTGTTCAAGTTCTTCTTTTGCTTCTTCATTACCAGCAATGTCAGCAAACCTTACATCAGATTGTTCTGGTTCAAAGAATTTTGAAGTACTTTCTGCTGGTGATGATGGTCTACTCCCACCAAATGGATCTCCTGTATTCGACCCACCACCCATTGAAGAACCCGAACCAAAATGTGGACCACCTTGCATATGCTTCATATTGCTTATAACTCTATTAATAAAACAATACAATCTCCACATTATAAAAGTTGATACTGCTAAGAAAATCCCAAAAAGAAGAATCACGACAGGAGTTAATATTGGCTTACTCTCGGATTGAAAAGTATAATAAATTTCACTTCCTTTCAATTCCTTTAAACTGTCAGTTTCACCTTTTGGTCTTGGGGTTTTATACTTTTTACTACCAACCATGTAATCAATAAATCGTTCACTTAAAATGACATTGTCTACCTTTTTATTTCTTACACTTTCCACAAAATGTGAATAACTGGTTTTAAATATAGGTGTTCCCCTATATTTTTGAAAAAAGAAAAATCCACTTGTGATCAGACCAAATATGGTCAACGCTATCAACTTTTTCTTCATAAAATAATCCTTTCCTAATTCTTAGAAGGTCTTTGACTTTCGATGTACAATAGAACTTTCTTCAGAAGTTTTCTAATTACTGGATGTCTTGTATCAAAATTGAATGCCATGAAGTAAGCAAACAAATTCGGTGATGCTGTGAAAAGACTTTTATCCAATCGTTTTACATTTGCGATTGTTTTTCTTTTCGTTCTATACTTATTTAGGAGTTCACTTGAGATGTTCAAAGCGTATGCTTCTATCTCATCAGAATTTCCAAGATAAGATTGAGAATTGTAAAAATCTTTCAATTCTTTTGTAATTTTTGGTTTATATTCAGAAGATTTAACAAATCCCCTATTCCTATGTTGAGTCATGTGAAGATATTCATGTTGAATAGCATCAGCAAGTTCATTTGAAAACTTTATCCACATTGCATTGTCTAAATTTAATAAAACTTCTGGGTCCGAAACTTTCAATTCTATTTGAATTGGAACATCATTTCCAGTTTTATCATTTTCTGGATCATAATAAGCATTTATTATTATAGACCCCGAATCAACTCTACTAGACTTTTCAATAGCTATCTCTATGTCATACTTTCTTCTTAAAGTTTTTTCAATCTCATTTGCTATTGCCCTTATTGTAATATTTTTATTTACAACACTTGACTTAGCTTTACCAATTAAAGATTTTATATTTCTTCTTGGGATTTCTTGTGTCTTACCCTCTACGAATATAGTTTCTTTTTCATCTTTTTTTTTATTTTTCTTTTTCTTTTTCTTTTTGAGATCAATTGGTGGTTCACCTGTAAGTCCAGCTAAATTCGAACCATCACCAACAGCATTAACAATCTCCTCTATAAAAAGATAATCTTCTTGATTCAATGATTCAACAAAATCACCATATCTTGATTCAATCAAAACAAACCTATTATCTTCATCTCCAAATATTTCGAAGTTATCTTGTTCTTTGAGAAGATATAAAGCACCTACAATATTTGCAAGTTTAGACCTACCAAGAGGTCCAAGAATTCTTTTTAGATTGAAAACAAATATGTCCAGTCTAGTTAAAGCATTTTTCTCTTCCTTAGTTTTTAAGGTTTTACTCTTTCTTAGAATTTTACCTTTCTCATCAACAATCCCAAGTTCATAAGCCTTAGTCTTCTTGATAGGTGTTATCATTCTAGAAATTAATTTATACAATACAACATAATTAAGGGCATTTGAAAGAAACCCTTCTCGTAACATACTTTTCATATATCCTCCAGTTCCCTAAAAATAGAAACATCAATATTTATATCATCAGACATAATATTTCTACCATTAACACCATGAACTATTTCTGGCATGTAAGATAAATATAATAGAAAAGTCTTCAATAAAGGCCAATAATTTTCTTCCATTTTGAAGAAAAGTATTCTGGTTGCATCTCTATTTTCAAAAACATTATAGAATGCGATGATATGATTTAAGATTAATCTTGTCTTAATCTCACCACCCCTATTATATTTGTTGAAAAGTCTCTTAACATATTTAACTCTATTCATATCTTCATAGAAATCCTCATATGATAAACATTGAGGATTTCTATAAGATGACTCAGAAAATATGTCAATATTCTCTTTGTTAAGGTCTTTCATTTATCAAACTTCTGTTGCCTCGGTTGCACCTTCTTCTGTGTGATCAGTCTTGGAAAGAACTTGATTCAACACTTGTAAAGCACCTTCAGTCATTGTAATAGTACTGAAAATGTTTCTTCTCTGAGCATCAGCAGTTTTCAATTCACTAATAAGGTCATTTCTTTGATTATGTAATTTTGTCAATTCAACAACATGCTTATCATCACTAGGTGTATCCTCAGTGACAAAACCATTCAAAGCAGAAATAGCACCATCAACTTGTGTTACATTATTACTTTTTTCTGTAATAAATTCCTGCAACTTATTAAAAAGTTCAGTATTATTCTGATTAGACCTGACCAAAGTTGACCTTTCCTGTAAAATAACACTAATCAACCCATCCAAAGATGTAACATATGTCTCTCCGACAATACCACCAACACCCGATGTGGTTTCAGTAGTTTCAGTTTCAGTTTCAGTAGTACTCATTAAATCCTCCATATTATATTTAACTACATTTATATTATAAACTATATTTATAACATTGTCAATAACTTTTTTCAAAATATTTTTTATGATGGATTTTGTGGAATATTGACCACTCTAACTTCAGAATTAGCATTCCTCTTCCAAAGAACAACAAGTGTTATTATGCCATTATTGACACCAGATGCTCCAATAGCATAACCTAGAGGATTGTAATCTCCACTAGTATCATCTTCACCAACAAGTCTATTCTCCCATTGTTGATTGACATTATTCCAATCCCAAACGTGCCAAGTGTATGAAGAACTCCCAGAGCTTATTGCCATAGTATTACCATCATTAGATAAACTTAATGTGTGACCCCAATCTCCATCACCATAACCAGCAGTATCTAGAACTACATTTTTCCCAATTCTATGATCCCAACTCGAACCATTCCAATCATAAGTGTAAACCGTATCTGCTATAGCAGAACCAACTATAAGAACATCTTTATTAGTATTTGATATAGAGACAGAACTTAATTTCGAAGGAATAGTGAATTCAGCAGAAGTGTTTGGATCCCAATTACCAGTTCCAGTATTATATTCGTAGGTGTAAACTTTATTATTTGTAGAAGACCCCACAATTAGAGTAAGACCATCTCCACTCAAAGAACAGTACCCAAAGTTATTAGATTCTGGTGCAAGTATTTCATCTCTAATTTCATATAATTGATTAACGTCATCCCATTCATAGATGTAAACCTTTCCATTTCCATCTCCAGTTGCACTAATAGCTGCAAGTGTTCCATCACTGTTTATTGAGACATTCTCACGACCAAATTTAGTAGTGTCAGTTGATTGAGGAGTTGCACCATCTGGTATTGGCAACGTATATCTTTCTGTTATTGTATTATCTACAGGGTTTCTATCCCAAAACTTAACTTCTCCTCTAGAAAGATTATTATGATTATAAGTTGCACTTGCCCAAACGTTCGTTGATATTACCGTAGAATCTCCAGAAATTGCTGGCATTCCTCCTTTGTGAGTTATGACACCAACTTCAGATGAAGGTTCTATAGAAGTATCATTGATTGTAATACTTATTTGATTAGATGTCCCTGTTAATGTTAGAGTTAAACTTTCTGGACCATCAGTTGTCTCATCTGCTTTAATTTTAAATGTTACAAAAGAATCTCCATTTTGATCTAAAGTAAAGTTACCCGATAATGGGTCTCCACCTGCATCAAAATCTTCTGGTTCAAAATTTCCGGTAACTTCATAGGGAACTGGACCAGAAACATTTGTAGTGCCCAAGTTTATTATCAAATCCTGACCTTCATTAATAGCATCATTAAGAGTATTTGTTGCTGTTAGAATATAAGATGCTGTTATATCATTGATAGTTACAGTTTTAGATGTTTCATTATCTCCACCTTGATCAACAGTTATTGTTAAAGAACCTGGAACTGAATCTGCATCCTCTTTCAATTTAATAGTTATAGAACCTGTCTCATTAGAAACAGAAAAATTACCTGTTAGTGGAGCAGAACCAGACCTTAAATCAGAATTTGTGATTCCAGTAATCTGATATCCAATATCACCATTAACACCTAGAGTATTCAATGTTAGCGTTAAATCTTGATCTTCATCAATACTGTCTGGACCAGAAATTGAGTATGTGTTTAAACTTGCAGGAATATTATAAATGTACCCTTTTGTTGACAATAAAGTTATTGTCCCATTAATTGGCTCTGACGCAGCAGTGTAATTAAATCTGTTAAAATGAGTATACATAGCTACTTCGGGAGAAACTATATTAGGTTCTCTCCTAATCCAATTAGTTCCATCATAATCCGAAATTTCTAATTCATGATCTGAGTTATTAAATCCATTATCACCAAAAATTACAGTATTTCCACCATTGGTAATCTGAACACCACGAACTCTAGGCCAGCCTGCCCTAGAAAGATTTACGGTGCTATGAAGACTCCAACTTCCATTAACCCAATCATAAACCCGAACATGACCACCAGTCAAAGTACTAGCATCCATATTAGGAACAACTAATCTTTTACCATCTGGTGTGATATCCAGTTGACCATAGGCTCGAATACCTATATTTACATTATCTATACTGTTCCATTGATTGTTTTCCCACTTAAAAGTTTCAAGGTTTTTCGATGTGTAAGAATGAGCAACTAAAATCGTCCCATCATCAGAAAGAGCGCAACCATAACCAAAGTCATTATAATTCCCATAAACTGATTCTCTGAGAGTAAATGTCTCACCATTTCTCTCATAAATGTCAATATAACCAGCACCAGCTGGTGCTGATTTTGGGCAACCTACGGCAAGTAATGACCCATCTCCATTAAAACTTCCACCACCAAGACCGTTATAGTATCCAGTCGTTCTTGGTTTAGAAGCGGTTCCTATGTCGGCCCACAACCCTGACGAACTGTCATATTTCCAGAACTGTATCGTTGACATAAAATGATCAGTGAAACATGCATATTGACCATCACCAGATATACCTGGATATGAATTTAATTCACCTATTCTACCACCTTCAGTTGGATTTAATGTAGATGAGTCATTAATAACAACATCAATATCATCAACTGCATCAACATTTGGTAATGATATAGTTATTGTTTCATCAGTTTCATCAGTACTGTAATCTTTTCTGATTTTCAGTGTTATAGAATCAGAAGAAATAGCATTTGTTGCACCTGTGATTGTAAAAACACCTGATAAATCATCTGAATCGTTTTCTAAATCTGTTGATCCAAACCCAGAATCACTTGTTATTTCATAAGCATAATCACCAGCAGGTACATTCTGGGTCTGTAGTGTTATAATCAAATTAGTCCCTTCATTAACTGGAGATGTGTGACTTGTTGATAAATTCCAAATTTCAGTTTTAGAGATATCATTAATGTTGACACTTATTTGTTCACCTAGACCAGTTAAAGTTAAAACTAAATTTTCTGGGTTGTTTTCTGTTGTTTTATCTGCTTTGATAAGAAAATCGACAAACCCATCTCCGTTAGCATCTAAACTGAAATTTCCATTCATGTCAGCAGACCCAACATTAAGGTCATCTGGTTGTATACCACTCACAGTGTATGGGATTGAAGTTTCAGATACATTTCGTGTTGATAAACTTATTCTAAGTGTAGAACCTTCATCAACAGAAAATTGTGGACTTGATGTTAATTCATAAGATGGTGTTATATCAATAATAGATACAGTCTTGGATGCTTCCCCATTATTAAGAGTTATTGTCAAAGAACCATCAGATGAATTTGTATCTTCTTTTAGTTTAAGAGTTATAGTTCCTGTACTATCAGAAACATCAAAATCACCAATTCTTGGTGCTGAACCAGCCTTTAAATCAGCATCACTGATTCCTGAGATTGAATATCCGACTTGACCATCAATTCCAAGAGCAGTTAATGTTAAAGTTAAATCTTGACCTTCATTAATACTGCTTGGACCAGAAATTGAGTATGTATCAGTTGTTGCAACAATATCACGCATTTGACCTTCATATTCAACAAAAAGAACCTTACCATCATTTTTAGGTTCAGATAGAGCAACCTTAAAACCTCGGCTCCTTGACCAACTACCAGCATAGGGACTGGTTTGCCACGACTCTAATGGTCTTGGTGTCCAAGTTGTACCATCCAAATCAAAAAATGTAATCCTATCCTCTTGAGTCGAAATTCCAACTTGACCAACGGCTAAGAGTTTTTTGTTTGAGATTGCCACACCGAGAGTAGCAGTTTGGGTTGGCATAGGTATTACAGAGTGGTCTGCAAAAGATGATCCATCCCAAGTCCAAACCCTAGCTTCATATGGAGCTGTGTATCCACCACAAGCAACTAACATTAAACCATCGGATGAAACATCAACATCCCTATATTTGACTGGTGTGTCTAATGTGTAACTCGCAGATGATGGCCATTGCTGACTTACTGAGTCATAATCATATCTATGAATTTTGTTTGACTGAGTACAAGCTACAAATAATTGATTGCCATCACCAGTCAAGGCAACTCCGTGACCGAAATATGAATTAAAATTATGAGGGCCATCAATTGTGTGCTCAGGGTCTGGTCCAAATAAACCACTATTTTCATCTCTCCTATAGATAAAAACTCTACCTCTATAAGAATTGGTCCATCCATCACCAACTGCTAAAACTGTACCATCCGAATTGAAAGCTGTAGCCATACCATGAGCATTACCTGCACCTGTTGGTTTAGAAAGTGTTTGTAATAAATCCCACCCAGTACCATTATATTTAAATATTTCCACAGTACCATTTGAAGAAGTACTACCTAATGCTGCATATTGAGCATCATCAGATACAGAAGAGTGTTTAAGATCATTGTTTATAATAGGTAATTGACCTCTATCAATAGAACCCATGTTAGAAGTATCTATAACATCAACTTGAATGGAATCTTCTCCATTATTTAATGCTATAGTTATTGTTTCATCACCTTCACCAGAAGAATAATCATTTTTAATTTTTAATGTTATAGTGTCTGAGGACACATCATTTGTTGCACCTGTAATTACAAAATCACCTGTTAATTGGTCTGAATCAGATTTTAAATCATCTGAATCAAAACCTTCACCAGAAACATTATATGCATAATTACCAGCAGGTACATTCTGAGTCTGTAATGTTATCACTAAATCAAGACCCTCATCAACTGAAAATTGAGGTGATGCTGATAGATTGTAGATTGGTGTTTTTGATGTATCATTAATATTTACACTTATTTGGTGAGAGGTTCCTGTTAGAGTGAGGACTAAAACATCTTCTGGGTTGTCTTCTGTTGTTTCATCTGCTTTGATAAGAAAATCAAGAAATCCATCTCCATTAGCATCTAAACTAAAATTTCCATTAAGTGCAGCAGAACCAGAATCTAAATCGTCATTGGTTATACCTGTCACTTGGTATGCGACTGAATTTCCAGACACATTTTCAGTTGATAAACTTATTCTAAGAGATGCACCCTCGTTAACACTAACTAATGGATTCGAACTTAAATTGAAGACTGGTGCTTTGGATGTGTCAACAATCGTAACTGATATTGAATCTTGACCATTATTCAAACTTAATACTAAATTTTCATCATTTTCATTTTCTGATAAATCTTCTTTAAGAATCAACACTATAGAGTCCGAACCATTATTATCTAAAACAAAATTTCCATTTAATTGATCAGAACCAGTATCTAAATCAGCATTACTTATACCAGCAATTGAGTATGCAACAGTGGTTCCACTATTAACATACTGAGTTGCTAAACTTATTGTTAAGGTATCCCCTTCATTAACACTTGCAGGTGCTGATAATGTATAAGTTGGTGTTGCTGTTGAACTGTCATTTACTGTAACACTAATTGCATCTTCACCGTTATCTAAAGTTAATGTTAACGTTTCATGACCTTCATTGAATGAAAGATCGGATTTTAGTTTAAGAGTTATAGAGTCTGTATTATTTTGTATATCAAAATCACCAATCAATGGGTCTGAACCAACATCCAAATCAGCATCAGTTATACCAGAAATTTGATATCCAACAGGTCCGTTATTAACATACTGAGTATTCAATGTTATTGTTAAATCTTGACCTTCATTGATACTTCCAGGAGCAATAAGGGTATAAGTTGGTAATGCTGTGGAAGTATCAATCACATTAACACTCACAGAACCTAAACCATCTTGAAGAGTTAGAGATAAATTTTCATCACCTTCATTGAACGATAGGTCAGAATCTAGAGTAAGATTTAGAGTTTCAGTTGTACCAATAACAAATTGACCTGTGTTACTTACAACAGAATCAAAGTCATTTGCTAAGTCAACACTGCCACCCAATGTGTAGTTAACAACCGTACCAGCAGAAACATATTGAGTGTTCAATGTTATTGATAATGTCTCACCTTCATTAATACTGGCAGGTGCTGATAATGTATAAACCTCAGTTGCTTTTGAAGTGTCTTTTACTACTACTGATATTTGAGTGTTTAGTCCATCTAATGATAATGTCAACGTTTCATCACCCTCCTCGAAAGATAAATCCTCTTTCAAGTTGAATGTTATTGATTCACTAGACCCTACAACAAATTGCCCTGTACTACTTACAGCAGAATCAAAGTCATTTGCTAAGTCAACACTACCTCCAATTGTATATGGAATTGTAGTGCCATTAGAAACATACTGAGTTGATAAACTTATTGTTAAAGAATCCCCTTCATTTACAAAGGTTACATTCCCCAATGTGGATAAACTGTAAGATGGTGTAGCAGTTGAGCTGTCATTTACTGTAACACTAACAGAATCTAAATCACCATCCAAAGTTAAAGTTAAGGTTTCATTTCCTTCTTCAAAAGAAACGTCTTCTGAAAGGTTTAGAGTTATAGAATCTGTAGATGGACTACCAGATACAGTAAAACTACCCGATAATGGATCTGAACCAGCATCTAAGTCAGCAGCAGTTATCCCTTCAATTGAATATCCAACTGGACCATCATTAACATTCTGAGTATCTAATGTTATTGTTAAGGATTGACCCTCATTGATACTTAAAGGTGCTGATAGATTATAAGAAGGTGTAGCAGTTGAACTGTCTACGATTTCAATACTAGCAGAACCTAAACTATCTTGAAGTGTTAGTGTCAGATTTTCATTCCCCTCATTGAAAGATAAATCTGATTTAAGATTCAATGTTACAGACTCATCCGAACCAACAACAAATTGTCCAGTATTAGATAAAGCAGAATCAAAATCATTTGCTAAATCGATACTACCACCTAATGTGTAGTTAACAACCGTACCAGCAGAAACATATTGAGTCGATAAACTTATTGTTACAGACTGACCTTCATTAACACTTGCAGGTGCTGACAATGTATAAACTGGTGTGGCAACAGAAGTATCATTAACTACAACAGAAACAGATGCTTCACCATTATTAAGATCTAGAACTAATGTCTCAGAATACTCATTAAAAGAGAGGTCAGATGAAATAGTTAAATTTAAGTCTGCTGAACCAGCAGATAATTGAAAATCACCAGTCAGTGACCCCGAACTCAAATCTTCAGCTTGGATTCCAGATATCTGATATCCGATTGGTCCATTATCAACATTTTCTGTAGTTAAAGAAATGGTTAAATTTTCACCTTCATTAATACTTGCAGGTGCTGATAGGTTATATGTTGGTGGAGCTGGGGTTTGAGATGTGTCGTTAATATCAACCGTAATAGATTCACCAGTACCCAATCTAACGGTTATAGTTTGCGGTCCTTCAGTTAGTGAATCTTCGACAGCTGTTAACATTAAAGTAGCAGTTCCTCCAGAAACTAAAAAATTTCCAGACAATTGCCCACCTTGTAAATCTTCAGCTTCAACACCTTCTATGGTGTATGGAACTTGAGTATTATCAGCAACACCAGTGGTTGTTAGGGTTATTGCAGCAAAAGCCCCTTCATTAATAATTTCACTAGACCTTGCAAGGGAATATGAAACGTCATTATAAGCACCTGACCTATCAGGATCCTTAGATTTACCATCTTCGAATCCATGACCCCTTTCTTCTGGATCATTCAAGGTATTAGCTGCGACGATAACTTCTTCATTACCATCTTTATGAACTAAAACCCATCCTCTATCATCACAATAGCATCTACTTTTTTCTTCCTCATTTAACCAATTCGGTAGCTGTCCATCTACTTCTCTGGACCACAACTTCTTAACCATTTTATACCTCTATTTTGACTTATTTTTAATATTTTTTATGATAATTGATTATCTTTTTCTGCATGTGCTGGGTCTCTATCTGGATCTAAAGAATCACCAGTTGTTTCATCAAAACCATGACCCTTTTCATCTGCATTGTTTAAGCTATTTGCGGAAACTAATACTTCTTCTGTTCCATCTAGATGAACCAAAACCCAACCTCTATCATCACAATAGCATCTTGCTTTCTCATCATCTGTTAAATAACTGGGTTTTTTTGAACCGTCTTCATTTGACCATCCACTCATTTTATTCTCCTTTTTGTAAAAGTTTTATAAGATTATTTATAATTCACCCAAAACAAACCTTTTCTTTGGGTTCACACTCATTTTAGAATCAATCATAAACTTCCTAGAAATAAGAATTGTATGATTCATATTGCTTCTATCTGAGAGAGAAAAATGAACATCTTTATGCACCCTTTCCCCAACTTTTATATCAAAACTTACGCAATATCTTTTTTCAGATTCATCTCCATTATTTTTTATAATATCCATTTTTGGTAAAAGTTTTTTCTTTAATTTATTTTTATGACCTTTAATATTAAACTCTACAGTATCACCCTCAACTTTAATATTTTCAGCACCTATAGAATTGAGTGCACCATTTCCAGTGTCCATTTTAGCAGTCATTGGAACAATACCTTTTTCTAAGACATTAACAACCTCTATAACACCAACTTCTTTTGTTTCATGTTTCCAATAGTCTTTGTCCATTAGACCATCTACAAGTTTTGCGATTAATTCGGTTCCGTTTATATTTTTCTTTTTTTCCAAGTCCCAATAACTTGATTTAGATCCAGGAGATGGATTTACTTCTAGAACATAATACTCATCTTTATATTCTATGATATCAACACCACAGTAATAACAATCAACAGACTTTGCAGTTTTTACAGCAAGTTCTATTTCTTCTTGATTTGGTTTATGAGGTTCTACTTCAGCACCCAAAGAAACATTTGTTCTGAAATCTCTTTTCATTTTTTTTCTTTTTGCAGAAGCAATCACCTTACCATTTAATACAAGAATCCTTCTATCATCTTTGACTTCTTTATATTCTTGTAAGATTAACTCTTTTTTATTTTCTTCATCACTCCTTAATGCTTGAATAACGGAAACTAAACTGTCTCTGGAATCAAGTTTCATAACACCTTTTCCACCATGCCCCTCTGTAAATTTCAGAATAACAGGGAACTTCCCTCCGACTTCTTTAAGAGCATCGTCAATGTATTTCACATCACTCACTAAACAGGTTCTTGGTGTTTTGATGTCACTATTAATAAAGTTGATATAAGCATTAAATTTATTACTTGCAGTTCTTACACTCTTTGGAGAGTTGATACAGAAAACTCCATGATCAGATAACATCTTATGTAATATTCCAGCATTCCTGTTTGTCACAACAGTTCTTCTGGCAATACAAACTATATTATCATTAGAGTTTACTTCCATAGAATTACCCTCACCATCATAATTATAAATGATTAGGGTTTCTTTGGAATCACTCTTCTTGGAAGCATAAGCCTTATCAGAAGAAATCCTGTGAAGTTCAATACTTCTCTTTTTACAAACCTTTTCTAATCTATTAATAGTTGGTTCTTCACTATCTGTTGCAGATGTGAGAACTAATATTTTGATTTCAGAGGGTTTGAGTATTTCTTCCTCTTCTATCACAACATCTTCTTTTCCATTATTAAGATATTTTGTATATTGTGATATTCGATCCATTTTATTTCCTATGAAATGTACATGTTCAGTTCGTATTGGGTTTTCATCCCATAAACTTGAAAATGCAATTTCTTTCTATCTTCTTTACCATTTTTCATTAGTGTCAGATGATATTTATTTGTCTTGCCTACTGCTGGTCTTTTCGGTCCAGTCCCGACTACATTAAACATTTCATCTGAGTCTATTTCATATCCATTCTTCTCAGCAAACATCTCTACTTCTTCAACAGCAGATGTGAAAGTTTTATGATAAATTTCATAATCTTTCTTTCCTTCTTTGAGGGAATATGTTGTGAAGTCTTTTCCACAAGCATTTACATATTTTTGCATCTTTTCGGAAAGTTGAGTTTCTTCCTTCACCACTTTTGATTTAGGGTAGTATTTTTTCAAAGATTTTAGAATTTCTTTTTCCTTTGACTTACCCTTACCCATTAGACTGAGAACTAAAACATCACCGTTTTTGATATCCTTTTTTGGATTTCCTTTTACCTTAACAGTAGCAAGTTTATCATCATCTGGATCTTCATCTCTATCATAAAGTAAAGCACCACCGTTCATTAATGATGATAGTCTTATTCTTGATTCCTCAATATTTTCTTCCTTGATATGTTTTCCAGTGTCTTTATTAATAAACTTTCCAACTTTCATATCAAGAACAGCAGTTCCTTTTACATCATCTTCATGATATTCTTCATCTTTTGCAAACTTCATTGCTTTCTCCTTTGTTCTAAGAACTGTGGTGGAGTGTTTTCCGTTAGTATGATAACTTATCACTATGAATACAGGTGCTCCAACTTTCCACTCTTTTGCTTCTTCGATTGCTTCTTCAATTGATAGTTCTTCAATCTTTTTAGGTTTTTTATGTGTATATCCCAACTTGGACATTCTTTCGTGGTCTTCTGGTTTTTCTGCTTTGTATGCTTTTCCAGTTTTAGGATCATACATCATGTGAGGTTTGAATTCTTCATCTTCTTTTATCTTCTTATGTTTTGAATGACAATTCTCTTCAACAGTTTCTTCCTCATCCTCTTCGTTCTCACCTTCCCAATTCTTATCAACATAGTCAAAGAATTCTTTTTTCTTCTCGTCGGATAATTCAGCAGGTGAGTCTATACCAAACTTTTTCAAAGCAGATTGAAAGAACTTTTGGTATTCTTCTGATTTTTCTAAAAGTTCAACCTCTTCTTTTCTAACTTTATCATCTAAAGCTTTCGAAATCCAACTTTTAGCAATTCTACTCTGTGCAGGTTTCTTTATCAATTTTTTAACTTGTTTATAAACATCTGTTAAATAATTCTCATCCGCAGCATTATTATCCACAATAATCATATTTCTAGCACCAAAATACTTCTGAAACTTTCCAATATTTTCTTGAACAGACCTCCACATCTTTTCAACTTCTTTTGGGTCTAATTTTCTAGACCTCGCAGCATTCCTTTCCTGTGCGATTTCCAAAGATGTGTTAACGAAAACCATATAAGTGTCATATCCTAACTCTTTAAGTCTATCAGATTTCTTTTTGATGTTGTCGTAATCTTTACCAGTACCATCTATAAGCAAACCTAATCTACTATCCAAAAAAAGTTTCATTCTTTTAGAAGTAACACCCTTAGCCCTACCTCTAATCTCTTGACCTTTATCAGAAAAAATATCTTTTGCTGTTGTAGTCATTCCAGCTTTCTTCAAGAAAATCTCAAAAATATCGTCACTATTTACAACCTTCATTCCAAGTCCAGCAGTGACTTTATTAGATACATAAGACTTACCACTCCCTGGACCACCTGCCATGAATATAGCTTTGAAGATTGAAGGGTCATATACACCTTCTTCTATTGTTTCTAATTCATCGAAATCAACGTCTTCAAGTTTTAAGATATCTTTTTCGGACATATACTTTTTTTTCTTTGGGTCATAGAACATATCCTTTTTAGGGTCAAAGTATAATTCAATACCCTTCTTAAATTTTACTGGTCCTTCCATATCCTTTATGTCTGGCATCTTATTCTCCTTATTTTCTTTCTTTTTCTTTTTGTTTTACTATTTTTATGAACTTTTTTGTAAGACTGTCTATTAAAGTTTTTTTATCTTTAACCATTTTTTCAATTCTTTCTCTTTGAGATGGTGAAAGTTCATCTATGTTTTTTCCGGAAAGTAACTTTTTCTTCAAATGGTCAATAGCCATTTTCCTTGCTCTTCTCTCTATAACCTCAGGGGAGGCAGTTTTTTTCATTGATATTTCTCTTTTTCTTGCAAGTTTTTTAGATTGTTGTTTCATTCTGATTGACATCTTTCTTCTTGCAGATTTTGAAAGGACTTCATCTAAACTTACAGATTCCTCCTGCGCAGAGTAATATGCAGCTGTAGCCATTTCGATTCTTTTCTCTTTTGATTTACCATCAAACCTTGGATCATCAGATTTTAGAAAATCTTTTATCCACTTTTCAAGAGGATCAGATGGTTTCAAAACTTCAGTTATATAACCCTCATCAAGTTTCATTCCATCTTTTAGTTTATCAAACATTTTCCTAGCATCTTTGGAATTCATGGGAGTGCCTTTTTCAAAAGAATCAAAATCACCTTTCACCACAAATCCTCTCATTTTAGATGCACTCATTCCAGAAACATCATCAGCATCCGGATCTCTTTCTCCAGCAGATACAACAACAACTCTTTTGAATTTTGTATATCCTTTCTTTTGCATGGAGTTTATCATCCCTTCAAAAGATTTGACTCTATCAGAACCCACCATAAAATGTAGTTCTTCATATCCATTCTCACTTAACCACTCTAAAACTTCAGCGGGTGTTCTAATACCTATAACATCTGGGTGATAGATGTGGTTTTTGTGTTTTGGGAATGATAGTTTCATGAACTTGATTTTATCATTTATGGATAATGGATTCTTTTTAGGATCATTAGTTTTCGAAGTAAAAATTGCATATTCAGCACCGAGTTTCTTTGCAAGGCGGAAACTCTTATCCACTAACAACTCATGTCCTGTTGTAGGTGGATTGAATCTACCGAATATCATTACAATCTTTTTCATAGACCTTCCCTAATATAATTGTATTTATACTACGAAGAAACTTTCGACCAGTTCTTATCAACTGTGAAATTTAATTGGGAGAATTCAAGTCTATCAACGAACTTTACAGCACCACCAGATAGTTTATCAATAGCTACAAACCCTTCCGGTTTTGTAACTCTAATACCTTTATTATCAACTACAAAAGTTTCCATTTTAGAATTAACTCCTGTTTCTAATTTTCTTATCACAGAATTCTTCAAATCTATCGTCAATAACATGAATTCTAATAGGTTAGATAGTGCAACTTTTTCCTTGATTAAAAGGTTTAGGAGTTGTTGTTTTCTTTCTCTTTTCTGATTCTTCGTCTTTTCCTGTTTCACTTTTGCGATAACTTTATTATCAAAATGATTTCCAAAATGAGTAAGGAAATTGTTCACCCCAGTAACACCAGACTTTGGTAAAACACCTCTTCTAACATTTGAGTTGAAATATGTTTTCAATCCAGCACCAAGTTCAGAAGTTTTCAATTCATCGTGAACAGATAGTATATTGCTCATAGACTTTTTACTGATAGCATTACCAACTCTTTGAAGTTTAGCAATCTTTTTCTCTAAATCAGAAGTTTCTTTTGCAGAGAAAAGTGATCCAGTTACATCTTTATAAAATGCATCATCAACCCAAACTGAGCTCACTTTGTTCAATTTTGAAACATTAGCACCAAAAGATGCTTTCATATCTTCCAGTTTATCACCAGAATATGTAGTATGAAAGATGATCCCGATTTTAGACTTCAACATTTTAGAAGCAAGATCAGAATTGCTAGGAACAGCATACATGATAGTATTTGGTTGAAAGGTGATATAAGATTCACCATTTATCTTTTTGGTTGTGATGTCATCAGAAGTGAACATCATATCACCCTGTAAGACCCCTTCAATACCCAGTTTAGAGAGTTCTTGCAAGGCAATGGATAGTTTGTCTTTGAGTTGTCCAGAGAACCCATATTTGTCTAAATCGGACTCCTGCTTAACAAGTTTCGCATTCTTGGAGAATACTGATTTGGTTCCAACAAAAAACTTACCATCCTCTGGGTCAGTACCACAGAATATGGCAGGAGCTCCGTCATACTTTACAGTGACATCAACACTCTTGTTTGCAGAACCAGACAACAAACCAATAGTGGCATTTAGGAAGTCTATTGTTTTAGATATTCCAGTATAACCAAAATTGAGTGGGTTGTCTTCAAGGTGTTCAAGATGCAGATTCTTGTTTACTTTTGCTTCAACAAGGACATCTTCTTTTAAATATTTTCGTATAGAATAACTCATTTCAAAACTCTCATTAACTATTTAGTCTCTCACTATATTCTATTATAGTATATTTGAGACTAAAAGTCAAGAGTTTAGGGGGATTTTCACCCCCATTTAGTTATCCGTTACTCACAAAAGAATTCAATGCTTTTGCTTTAGCAATAACTTCAGATTCAGTTGGGTATGGGACTGTCGGTCTTTCTGGAATATCTAAACCTGCTCCAATGCAAGCTTCAACTTCATAACCATATTTGGTACTGACCGCATCTACTTTTTGAAAGTATTCGTCCATCAATAAGTCTTTCGCCATTTTTAGAAGTTCAAGGCGAATCTCGAACGGTGTTTTGTTAGACATAATGTCCTCCTGTGTAATGTGTGTGTAAGTATGTTATTGAGTGCATAAAAATTGAACTGCGTCAAAACATACATCATGTAGAGCATTGTGTTTTATAAAACTTACAGGATGCTCAATAGTATTTATATGGTTTCTACTCAAATATTTGTCTTCTATAGAAACATTCAAAAGAGTTCTAATATCACGATACTGATAATGTCTGAAAGACCCATAAGTATTCAGATTGAGTTTTACAGATTCATACCACATAGGTTCTGTATAACCCCTTGACCAGACTGGGGTATTTCTTGTAAAACCGTTCATTTCAAGATACTCATTCAGTGTTTTTTCCATATCAGGAAGTTTAACATCATCGTCACATCTTGTAAGAACTTGACTTGCTTCCTCATTTTGTTCTGTCCACCATAGAAGAGTGGATTTATTAATAGTTCTACCGTAAGTTTTTGCTTGATCTTTTGCGTCAAGTTTAACATAAAGACCTTGTTGTAAAAGTTTATTGAATGTTGTCTCTACACCATCACCAGCAATATCATAATCACTTGGGTCAAAAGCAAGAACACCTAAACTTAACAATACACTATTCTCATTTAATCCTAAAGATTCAAAATCAAAAATCACATTTATCATAATAACCTCAAACTGAAATTCCAGAGAAATCCAGCGTCTTTTTCTTTTGAAGAAAGTTACTACCATGACTGGGTGTTTCACCTTCTTCTCCTGTAGATACGGAACCTACATTACTATCATCAACATCAAAAAGTCTCATCTTCATCAAATCATACCCAATACAGAATCTTTTATTAGAGTCTTTACGATTATATCTGTTCTTGAGTTGTTTGATTCTAAACTGTGAAAGTTCTTCCAATTGATCATCTGTCATCATCGCAAACATAAAGTCAGCAGTGGCAGGTAGACCCCATGATTCACTTGTGTTAGTCAAATCTGGGTCAGAGTCTCCATAACCTTCTCTGTTTGTTTGTGTAGCAGTGAAAATGGGGATATCCTTTTCAACTGCCAAACCTCTCAACTCTTCTGCAATAGTTTTGATGTACAAATACTTGTCTGCTTTGAATCTAGAGGCAAGTGTAGAGGAAGCACAGATGTTAATATAGTCAATAAAAAGAATATCGGGTTTGAATCCCTTTTTCAATTCAAGTTCATCAAGCAATTTATTGAAATCAGCTGCACTCCCTCTACCTGTCGGAAACTCTTTAAATATTAATTTACCCTTGATATTCCTACTCTTCTCCTCTAACTTACTTTGCAGAAGAGTTTTAGGAACTTCATCAAGTTCATTTATTTTTATGTTTAATAAGTTAGCATCAATCCTTCTAGCAAGTTCTTCTTCACTCATTTCAAGAGTGATATACAGAACATTCTTTTGATTAGCAAGACAATGTGAAGCAAAGTCAGTCATAAAGAAAGACTTACCAACATTAGTTCCTGCCATAACAACATTCAAAGTCTTTGAAGCAATACCACCTCTTGTGACTTTGTTGAACAAGTCAATTCCAAAGGGTATTTTCTTCTCATCTTTCTTGTTGTAGTATTCGAATCTTGCATCAGCATCTTCTATGTAATCATGACCAAGTTCAATCTTGAATGTTACTGCCAGAGCTTGTTTAAGGATATCTGGGATGGTGTTTTTGTTTTTATCTACGGAACCATCAATAATAGAAATGGACTCCATAACTGCATTATATACAGACTTTTCTTGACACCACTTCTCAGTCTTTTCTAACAGCCATTGTTCATCAGAAGTTTCAATATCAAAAAGATCAGATGCAATCACCTGACAATCTTCAACATCTTTGTCTGTCATTTGGATTGTTTGAACTTCCGTCAATAACTCGTCTTTTACAGGGGCACTCTTATATTTGGAAATGTGTTTTTTCACTATCGAAAAAATATTGAATTCTTTCTTATCATGAAAATATTCTTCATGAAGATGGGGTAAAGCTTTCCTTCTATAAGAATCGTTCTTGAGAATCCCCGATAATATGATTCTCTCAACTCGCATTATTCCTCCGTTATGTCTGTTGTTCCGTAACTATATCTTTTTATCACATATTCATCTATTGTGTCAAGTATTTCTTTTGTAAAATACTTTTCTGGGTCATCATAAATTGCTTTTGGGTAGAGTTTAGATTCTCCGACTAGAATCCTGTTACCACTCTTTTGAAACACTCCTGCTTCTAACCCAAGCTCAATCATTCCATGATATCTATCAAGACCCTTTTCAAAGTCAATTTTAGTTTCTATAGATGAACCCTCTTTGGTAAATCTGGATTTCTCCATTTTTATCTTTACTATGTTTCCAACTTTCTCTGTTCCTTCTTTGACTTGTTTCTTACTCAGAAGGACAATGCTGGAGGCGGCGTATTTTAGACCACCACCCCCAGCAGAAGTTTGAGTAGGAATAAAACTACCAACACTGGTATAAGTGTGGTTGGTAATTAGGAGAGGGACATTTGCTCTTCCAAGTTTGAGGGTGAGAACTCGAAAAGCAGATCTAATTAATTTTGGTCTTGTGAAGTCTGCTTTATCAGAACCTGTTGTTGTATCATTCACCTCTTTTGCAGTCGATAACATACCCAAAGAATCAAGACACATCAATAATGGTGGTCTGTTATCTTCCTTTACTGCAAGATATGCATCAAGTATTCTAACTGCTTGTGACTTGAATTCTTCAATAGTGGCAACAGGGAAGATAGTTATTCTGGAGGAATCAATTCCACGGGAGTCAAACATTCCTTTTTCCAAGGCATTCTCAGTCTCAAAAAATAGAACTCTACCATCCGTGTTAGATTGTAGAAAGTTCTTCACCGCCTCAAAAACAAAAAAGGTCTTCCCTGTTGCCTGTTCACCTGCATATGCTGTAACTTTATTTCCTGGCAATCCTTTGTAAATTGAACCAGAAATTATTGCATTGAGAGTATAACTCCCAGTATCAATATATGATTGTGTTTCATCCATATCACTGGCATTCTGTGCAAACTCATTACCAGCAGCAGAAACAATATTACTAAAATCCATATTTTTACTCCTATAAAACTATAATAACATATCTTTTAGAAAAAGTCAAACAAACTTGAAGATTTTTTTGTCTTCCAACCTCTAGCATCAACAATATCTTCAACAGATTCAAGGAAAGCTTTCTCCCATTGTTTTTCATAGTCGATAAACTCTTCCAATCCAAACTCTTTTGGTAGGACATTCTTGACTGCAAAAACAGTATCGAATATTGGATTGGGTTGTTTTAGATAACAGAACTTGATCTTTTCACCTTCTTCTATCTTTTCATACTTTTTATCAAGGTTCTTTTCGACTAAGTATTTATTGAACAACAAAGAACCTTTAACATGTATTGGAGTACCTTTTGTGTAAAGTGTATCCCTATCAGCATACTTTTTTAGATTATTGACACCCCTTGGAAACATCACATCCTCTGGATTAGCTTTCATGAAGTTTTCCTTTGCAGTGTCAAGAAAATCAAACAGTTCCTCTTGATTACCATTCATCAAAATATCAATCGACTTCTTAATATTATCACGACAGATAGCCGGTGTGGAACTCTTCACCGCAGATATGCCCATCATCTTGAGTTTTGGTTTTTCATAACGAACACCCTCTGAATCAAGAACATTGAGAACATAGTGTTTCTTACCAATCCATATACCCTGATCAGCAATCACTTCTCGTTCCATAACCATCTTCTGTTTTGGACAATTCAGATAATCTTTCAATTCATCATAGAACTGTCCCATGTATGGTTGAATCTCATTCTGTGAAATCAAATTCAGTTTGTCAGTGATTTCTGTTTTATCTTTAGTGTCCATCTCTTTGACATAATCTGAGAGATCAAGATAAAGAGAATCCGTGTCAGAAGCAATCACGAAATCTTTTCCATCGTTACCAAATCTCTTACTTAGAAACTCGTTCATCTTTTTCTCAGCCCATCGAATAACTAACTGACCAGATGTTGTGATACCTTCTGCAATACGAACATCAAAGAATCGAAAGAACCTGTTTCCAATCGCACCATAAGCAGAGTTCAATTGAATCTTCTTAACCAGTTGAAGATTGTAATACTTGTCTGCCAACATCTTAGTTTTGTGGTCTTTGGTTCTCTCATACTCCTTCTGTAACTTGATCATCTCTTTCTTGTATATCTTTCTATCTTGATACATTTTAGACATCAGGGCAGGTAGAATACCAGTCTTAGTCCTGTCATAAACAGAACCATTAGCCATCATAGTCTCATTTTCTGTTATCTCAGGTTCATAAACTTGATTGAGTAAATCATTTACAGTAACATGTTCATTTTTTCTTTTAAGAGTTTCCGGTGAACTATTCCATTGCATGATGATGTGGGGGTATAGAGAGTTCAAATCAAAAGATGTCACCCACTCATAGTATCCAGACTTAGGTTCTTTAACATAAGCACCTTCAAATGGTTGACTTGGTTGTTTGATTTTTGGTGGAACTACAACATTCTGTTTTCTCAGTGCATTGAAGATGATGACATCCCACATACGAACTTGAAAAAATGTATCATCATAATTCACTTTTGCGTCATAAGCCATAGTCTGAACCATTTCAATGAAACCAAGTTTCTCTTCAAGTCGGACAATCAACTCAACATCTTTTACGTTATATTCAACAAACTTCTGATAGTCTTTTTCATAAAGGTCAAAAAGACCTTCATACTCAGAGTAATCCAACTTCTTTTCACCAAGTTCAACAGAAGCAATATGATCAAGTCTATAACTTTCTTGGTTTGTGAACGTGAATTTTTTGTACATTTCAAGATAATCTAAATCGGAGATACCCAAAACATTGTAAGTTTGTACAGAAAGGTTTGCATGTTTCTGAACACTGCGCTCACGAATAACACCGAAAGGTGATAGTTTTTTAGATTCCCTATCACCCAAAAGTGCTTTGATACGATTAACAAGGTAAGGAATATCAAAAAACTTGGTATTCCAACCTGTAACAATATCAACCTCAAAACCAACCCAAAATTTGACAAAGTAGTGTAACAACTCATGTTCTGAATTACATTTCCTATAATGGATGTTTTCTTTGTGTGGTTTGTAATCTTTCAACCCAAAAACAAAGTACCTCTTGCCATCGGAAACTGTGATTGCAGTTACAGGTTCTGAAGCTTCTTCTGGTTTCGGGAAACCATTCTCAGAAGAAACCTCTATATCGAGATATAGTTTCTTCACCAATTTAGGATCAAATTCTATATCTTCTGGGTAATTGTCAGAAATGTAAGAATATTCAAAGTTTGCCATCCCATGATAATCTTCTCTTGTAGTCTTTTGGAAACACTTATCTTTAGCTTCTTGAAGACCTTGGAAAACAATCTTTTTTAGGGGATTACCATAAATATCTTTATATTTTGTCACTTCACCTGCATTACATTTCATAAACATGGCAGGTTGATAAGGAACTCTATCAATAAATCTTTTACCGTTAACAAAACCTCTGACACACATTTTGTCATTGACGGAATTAACTGAAGTATAGAAACGCATAAAACCTCTTTTCTGTTACTATTATACTAAAATAAAACGGAAAAGTCAAGTGTTATGCTAAAGATGGACTGGTAATAATACCGCTAGTCATTCTCCTATATTCAGATTCGATATTTTCCTGTGCATGATAGAATAAAACAACATCTTGTGTACTAACTGTGAAATTATCTTCTTTCGCAAAAAATACCCAAGGTACAAAAGTGACCCTATTCTCAACAGGTAACATGGTTACAGGTTTCTCAACTTTAATTAAAATATTTTGGTTGATTGATTCCGTTAATTTTGTGAAATCTATTTCTGTTCTAAAAATAACTTCTTCACCTGTTTTTAGTCTCATCGCATAAATGTTCATTTTCTATTCCTTTCATACGTCCGTGACCGTCTAGGTTTAACACTTTAACGTAATCAAAATTTGGACAAGTTTTTTCTCTTGCAACTTCCCTATGTCCGTGAAAAGTTACCTTTCCTTGATATGATTTATAAATCTCTAAACATAATTTTTTTAAAGATTCAAATTGTTTTTTTGTGAATTTTTCTCTACCATGTAAACAAATAGCTATTGTTCTCACATTGTTTCTTTTTTGGGCAGAAGGTGTGAGTTCCAAACTTCTACCCTTCTGAATGGTTCCATTTCTTTTTATAAAGAAGTGATAACCAGCATCATCCCAACCGTTCTCATCCATGTGCCATTTTCTAATAACAGAAATGTCATCGTGGTGTTTCCAGTCACTATCACTACAATGGATAAAAACTCTGTCAACAGTTCTTGAGGGTTTTTCAAAAATGAAATCTGAATAATAGTTACTACAAAGTAAAATCGAAAAAAGTAAAATAAAATTAAAGTGCATCATCATAATATATAGGTGAGAAGTTTTACCTTCTCACCATGTTTAAAGTTTAATCTATCCTATTTCTAAAATTCTGGGTTGCTCTTCTTCTGGTACAACTCTTTCTAGAACTATTTTTAAAATTCCATCTGAAAGATTAACATCATCAACCACCAAATATCTTTCGAGTACAAAGGACTTTTTAAAACTTCTGTTTCCAATCCCCTTATGTAAGTAAGATATTGATGTATTTTCAGTACTTTTTTTCTCACCAGTCACGATCAAAGTATTTTTATCAAGTAAAACTTCTAACTCTTCCTGTGAGAATCCAGCAACAGCAATCTCCAAAACAAATTTATTATCATTGTGTTTTAGAATGTTGTGTGGTGGGTAAAAACTAGATTCAGTCTTAAAACTAAAACTATCTTTCAAAAAACTGTCAGCGATTGCTAACTCAAAAAATTTAGACATTTGCATAATAACTCCTTGTTCAACTTCTTAAATAAGCAAGTTAAGTAATAAAGACCCGAAAATCGGCATCTTTGTTTAGTTTATATATCTAGTATACACTAGATCAAATTTAATGTCAATATTTACCAATATTATATTTTGCTATAAGTTCCCATTCATCTTTTTTTGAGAATGGTATTATTTTTATTTTCTTTATATGTAATTTATCTTGTATTTTACTTTCATCAACCAGTTCAACTAATTCCCATTCATCTAAAAGGGAACAAATCAAATTTCTTCTTTGAATATCTTCTTCTTCAATTTCTGTATTTTTTCCATCAAGTTTAAACAATTCCTTAAAATGGACAATATAATATTTACCCCTTTTATGCAGAATATGACAAGATTGATATAACTTCCTATCTTTTATAGAAGGTATTCCAATTCTCGTTAAAGTTTCCTTTATCTTTAAAAAATCTTCAGATTTCTTCAGTTTAATCTCCACGAATTCTTGTACTATTGCTTCTTCTTCCACTTACTCCACCTTCACTCAATTCACTTTTTATTATAGATAGTTGTTCATCATTAAGTAAAGATAATATTTCAACAGCTTTTTCGTTTCCAACTCTGTAATATTGCTTTACGGTGTCAACATTCTCCTCAATATTAGACTTTATCCACCTACTGAACCTTTTCTTTTTTCTAATACTATTTAGTAAAAACTCATATTGCAACTTCTTATCAATATCAAAAAATTGATTCATTGTATTGGACTGCATAATGGTGTCTGGGAAATATGATAAAGTCTTATTAATAATAAAAGGATTGTATGCTTCCTCTATCTTACCATTACTATCATCCAACAAAACATTCTCTTTAGTGGTATTTATAGATCTTAAAAAAAACTTAAACGGACAGTAACTCTCTTTGGAACAATCTTCATCATCAAATTTGACCTCATCTGGTAGTTCTTCAAACAATTTCATTTACAAACCTCATTAGCCATAAGTTCGGTAAGACAAGCAACGGTATTGATCTCTTGGTCAGCAACAAAACATGCTTTGTACTGATATTCGGCAAGAGTTACAACAACTGTTGGGATGGTCTCAGGTTTCATCCAATCGTACATTCCATCATAAAGTTTTCTAAAAAATATTTCTGGATCAGTATCACCATGATTAGACACCCACTCTCGCATCTTTGAGAAGTTTTTCTCTTTCAAATGAACAATAAGTTCATCCATAGCTGCGTCATTGGAAACTAGAACCTCACTAGTAATACCACCAGAAGCATTAGCACATTGCTGCAGTTCATTCAACACTCTTCTGAAATCAGGAAAGTGTTTTTGTATCAATTTTACAACAACTGCTTTATCGTACTCTACAGATTCTTTTACAAGAATTTCACAAACTCTTTTATAGAAGGCAGCCGCAATGACAGGTTTTTTATCTTTCGGGACAACAAAATTAATTACACTACATCTTGAATGTAATGGTTTGATAATCTTGTCTTTGAAGTTGCATGTTAGAATAAATCCACAGTTGGCAGAAAACTCTTCCATAAAACCACGTAAAGCGGGTTGTAATGAAGTAGGATTCAGACCGTCAGCCTCATCTAACAATACGAACTTCCTACCACCAGTAAATGAAACAGAACTGGCAAAACTCTTGATTGTGTTTCTTAGAGTGTCAATGTTCCTACCTTCAAGTGAACCATTGATTTCTATGTAATCACACCCTAGAGTTTCCAATACAGCTTTTGCAACAGTGGTTTTACCTGTACCAGCTGTTCCGTGGAGTAGGAGATTTGGTAGATCACCTTTCTCCACAAAGTTCTGGAACCTATCTTTGAGTTCATCTATAATGATACACTCATCAATCGTCTTTGGTCTATACTTTTGAGCCCAGATATACTCTTCACCAGTTTTCATAACACTCCTTATGAATTAAATTTAGAACCAGTTTCTGTTGATATCCAATACGTCCTATTAGAATTTACAGATGTGAATTGTGAGATACATTGAGATGAAATCACAACATCATAATCATCTGGTAATAGTTTGATATTCTCCATCAAGAATATAAAAGAGAACTCATGTGGTGTTTCTCCTACAACAATTCTAAAACGATTACTATTAGCATCACTGGGTTTACCTAGTTCAACCGTAATAACACCCTCAGAACCGTTTACAAATAGGTACTGAAGACCCATAACTGAACTTGCTTTCTGTATCTTAGCAAGTGTATCTGCGTCAAGTGTGAAAGAAACATCTTCAGAAGGTAAAGTGATGTGATTCTTCGGTGGAACTTTTATTAGATTTCTACTAGCAAAGGTGTATTTTACAGTAGTTCCAGAGTTTTCACCATCACGAATAGTCATATAACCACCATCAGAATTAATATCAAGTTGGGGATTAGTGAATAAAGAAAGTGTACCTAGCAAGTTATTCAGATCATAAATACCAAACTCAGATGGTAGGTCTTCTGAAATCTGAGCAGTACACAAAACATTGTTACTACTATTGATGGTTGATAATGTATTACCAGAAGTGAAAAGTAAACTCTGGTTAATACTGGCAAGGTTTTTTAAGGTTCTTAAAGTATCCTCAGATACGGAAATTGCACTCATAATATAGATCTCCTAGTTAAATGTCATACTACTATTATGACACATTTTGAAACGTTTGTCAACTATTTTTTGTGAGAGAAGTTACCAATCTTCTCAAATTTAATTTGTTTATCAAATTTATCCGCTAATAAATCTGTTTTGTGTGATATGACGAAAGTGTTTAGTCCTTTACCTTCTAAGGTATTCATAACCTTCATGAAGTTCTCCGTTCCTTCAGCATCAAGTGAAGAATCAAATACTTCGTCTAATATTAGTAAATTGGTGTTTACAGAGTTTTTCATTCTAGCCACTTCTCTCCATGTGAAAAGAATTGCTAAATCTATTCTCTGTTTTTCACCCTCTGAGAATGAATCGTAAGAAAATTCATCCCTATGTCTTGATTTTATCACTTCATTGAAGTTCTCGTCAAGATTAAAATTAGCAAAGAAATCAAAATCATTTAAATACCCATTGATTAGTTTATTCATAATCGGGAGATATTGTTTTATAATTCTAGTCTTAATACCAGTATCTTTTAATAAGACACTACATATATTATAGATCTCATTTCTTTCTAAAAAATCAACTTTAACTTGTTGAGCTTCTCGAATCTGCTCTTTCATTTTATTTAGGGATTCATATTCCCCATCAATCATATCATTCTTATTTTTGAGAAACTCAATCTCTTTCTCATACTTATCTATACTCTTATTCTGAAAACCAATCTCTTGATTCAAATGAAGTATTTCTGTGTTTATTTTATTTACAGTATCAACTTTGTCTTGTTCAACTTTGATTGAATCCTTAACACTTGAAATCATTTTCTGTATATCAACAAAAGCAGAATCTAAATCAGATATTCTTTTCTGATTATTTGTTATGATTTCAGTTGAAAGTTCTTCATTAATATCTTGATGACAAGTATTACAATGACTATTCTCTGTGAAAAACTTATTTTCTCTTTTGAGTCTGTCTTTGTTGTTTTTCATTTTCTTGAAAATATCAACTCTTTCTTCAAGATCAGAATTCAACTGACCAATATCACCAATACTTATCGAATCAATCTCTTTCATTTTTGTATCAATTTGGAGTTGTAATTCACCTATAGTATTCTTGCATTCTTGAATATCTCTTCTAATTGATTCAACTCTATCTTTCTTTGTACCTTTTAATTTCTCAATGTACTCCTCTTTCATCTCAATTCCAGATTCGAGAGACTTAATATCATAATCATTCTGTGACATATCGGTTTTAAGTACAGAAGATCTTTCTTTGAGAAGTGTATTCATAATACTGAATATATCAATATCTAAAATATCTTCAATCACATCTCTTCTATTATTACTTGAGAGTTTCATAAAGGGTGTGAAGCTGGAGGAACCTAAAATAACTATCTGTGTGAACGATTTGTAATTCATCTTGAGAATAGTTTTTTCAAGTTTCTTTTGGAAATCTCTAGCATCAGCTGACTGATTAATAAACTCACCGTTCAAATATATTTCAAAGATGTTGGGTTTGATACCCCTTCTTACCATATATTCTTTTGAACCTATAGAGAATTCAATCTCAACTACTGTACCCTTTTCATTTATGGAATTTATCATTTGGTTTTTATTGATATTTCTGAATGCTTTACCAAACAAACCAAAACAGATAGCATCTAAGAATGTTGACTTCCCTCCACCATTTTTACCCATGACTAAAGTTGATGGACTGTTATCCAAAACTATTTCATTAAAGTAATTACCAGTGGAAAGAAAATTTTTGTAACGAACTTTTGTAAAAATTATCATAATACTCTATTGTAAATCAATTGCTTCTCTATGTAAAGACATTAAAACTTCTTTTAATCTATCAAGATTGACATTTACATCCAATCCATCGACATATTTGTTAAGTGTCGTGACAGTATCCTCAGCTTCGTTTACAATCTCCTCTTCTTCAACAGATAAATTTAAGTCTTCAATGATAGACAAGTCGAAAGGTTCATGTAGTTGAATTGAGTCGATAAACTTATCAAAAAGGTAAGGGTTATTCTTCGCCTCAACTAAAACCTTAACATAACTATTCTTACAAAAACTGAAGTCTTTTACTATCTTGTCAAGTGTTTCAACACCATTATCATTATAGATAATTTTGTGGAATATTTTATGTGAGTTTTGATGATACTCTAAATCAAGAGTGTTTGTATCAAATATATGAAAACCTCTTGGGTCATTATAATCAGCCCAAGTAATCTCATAAGTGCTTCCCAAATAAGCAATATTCCCTACTGTTGACTTATGATGATAATGTCCTGTCATAACGAGATCATAACCGTTGAATATTGTGTGGTTCATTCCATGATAACAAAAACTGTTTTTATACATCTTAAAACCATTAAGTTCAAGATGACCCATAACAACTGAAGCTTCATTAGAATTAATCAAATCCATAGACTTCTCACCATTTTCTCTATTGATCCAAGGTAAGAACAATATCTTTCTTTTACCAAACTTGACTATCTCAGGGTCTTCATAGATTTTAATCTTCTTGTATCTACCACCTAAAATCTCTTTGGGTGCGTTTACTCGGTTTGTATCTTTGTAGTAGACATCATGATTTCCCACAATTATATGAAGTTCTACTCCGTTTTTCTCAAACCATTCAATAAATCTTTCCCTAAAAGAATTTAGAGTTTTAATATTAGCAAATTTCCTTCTATCAAAGATGTCACCAAGATGAATCACTTTTTTGATTTTCTTCTTTAGAACTGTTGGGAAAAACTCTTCCTCCCAGAACTTGAAAAAATAATCATTGAAAATCTGACTATCATTCCTACCACCGAAATGGGTATCAGTTATTAGTGCCAATTTCATTCAAAATCCTCAATCTTAAAACCATAATAATCATACTTTACACCATCATTATTTACATTTGAAAATAGTAAAATATAATCATTCATACAGTTACAACCAGATTTTTTACAATCTTTTTTATCTTTGTGTGTATCATCCGCCATCTGAGCCTTCTGAATTCTTTCTTTCTTCTCTTGTTCTGTCTCTTCTCTTACAGGAACAGCATCTTCATAAGGTCTACCAGTTGCGTCAAAATCTTCTGAATTGTAAAAAACACCTTCATACTCTCGAATTTTCATTATACCCTCCAAGGTTACTTATCGTCAAGAAATAATTTCAAATCATTATTTTTTTTAGTCTTGGGTTTCTTCTTCTTCTCGTTTTTAATTCTTCTGGATTCTTCATAATCTTTTATGAATTGGAAGAAGTTGTCATACATGTTTTCACCATCAACAGAGAAATTTGAAGTGTCGAAGGGATTGAGATTTCCAATTGAATCATGTCTATGAAGTTCATTTTCCATAGCCTTTAATTTGATGTAAGTGTATTTCTTTTCTTTTTCAATTCTACGTAAGAATGAATACGTGATAACCGTTGTGAAATAACTGAAAGGGTTTTTGCTTTTCTCTGGATTGAAGTTTCTGATATATCTCAAACAGTTTTCAACACCATCTAAGATCATATCTTCTTTGAATGTGTAGTTTGTGAAGTTTGGTTTAGTAGCAATCCTTTGAGCAATCTTAAAAAAACATTCCCCAATATACTCAGGAACTCTTGGTAAATCAACTTCCATTTGTTCTGCAACTTTACATTGATTAATATAAACTTTTACTGATTCATAAAATTCTTTATTATTAACGTAATGAATTTTATCTTTTGGTTTTACTTTTTTAGTCATAATATAGTTTTTCCTTTATATATATTATAATATATTATATAATATAAGTCAATAGATAAATTAAAAATAAAATTTATTTATTTCCGGTGAACTTGACGTTCACCATCTCAATGTCAAAATTCTCTTTGTAGTAAATCTTGAGTCTTTCGTTACCATGTTTGACCATGTAATTAGATTTCCTCTTCACACAAAAATCATCACAAATATCAAACAAAATACAACCATCTTTATTCTCACCTAATCTTAAACCTCTACCAATAGATTGAAGTGATCTAACCTTTGACTTTGTTGGTGATGCAAAAATAACATTATGAAGATTCTTTATATTAACCCCTGTTGAGAATGTACCATAAGAAGCTACAATAAGACAATTATCTTTTGATTCAACATCTTTTCTTATTTCTTCTCGTAAAGTAGGGTTCACACCACCATGAATGAAAAAAGTTTCTTTGTCCTCAATATCACTAAGAATATCAGACAATACACTTCCATGTTTCTCTACATAAGTATACAGTATCAGAGTGTTCCCTGTCAAGTGTTTACAGAGGTTTTTGAGGAATTTATTTCGTTTCTCATGGTCTAGTATATAATTGATTTCATCGTTGTAATCCATCTTACAAACGACCTTACATTCATCATCTGGATACTTCAAGGTTATATACTTTATTCTGAATGATGATAGGTGTTTATTCTCTATCAAAGTTTTAGTCGTAACATGTCTTTTCACATCACCAAACAAACCACAAAGAGTTAATTCATTCAAGTTTATATCATCAAGGGTTCCTGTTGTACCAAAACGATACTCAGCATTTTTCATCTTTTCTAATATTGCAATCAACGATGAAGCCTTTGCTAAATGACATTCATCTGATATGACTGCTTTGAAAGGTGTAAATTTTACTGGTTTTAACTTGTATATTGATTGCCATGTTGTTATAATAATACTAGATTCAAATGATTTATCTTGACCAGAATATATCTTTTGGCAATATTTTTCTACATTCCATAAATTTTTGCTTGAATAATCTTCGAAGTCGTGATACATTTGATTAACAAGGTGTACATTTGGAACTACTAACATGAGTTTTTCATTTGGATACTCAGAAAGGAACCAACGAATGAACATATAAATAATCAGTGACTTACCAGATCCTGTAGGACTTAACACAACCATTCTTTTACGATTAACCATATCATAAAGAGATTTAAATTGATAATCTCTAGGATTGAAAGGTAGATTTAATGTTTTAACCCAATCTTCAAGATCAGATTTTGTTATAGAATTTTGAGTAAAATCGTCTACATTATCAAATACAACTTTATAGTTTAGGGACTTACATACTTCTAACACTCTTGGTAATAACCCCACATATATTTTTCCTGTGAGTAAGTTTAGAAGTCGTATTTTACCATCCCACATACCTATTTTATATCGTTGCATGAATTTGTAATTATCAGCAAAGAAAGTAAAGTGTTCAGAGATATCACGCATGACTCCTTGGTCAGCCTCTATCTTTATGAATGCTTCATTTAGTTTTCTGATTTTTACAATTTCCATATATTAGATAATACCAGACTCCCATTTAACAAGTTCTATTTCATTTTTGATTTGAAATCCTCTGTTCATAATGAGTCGTAAAATTTGTTCAAGTAGATTGATTTTTATATTGGACACTTCAACCTGCTTTTCGATATCACAAAAAGATTCATGTGATTCTATGTGTATATCTAAATCTGATTTAAGAACTTTAACACCATATGGAATCCAACCATGTTTGTCTAAAGTCATTTTATCAAGAGTGCCAGAAAAGTATGACCTTAGTGTCATGTAAAGCCTTCTCTTTTTTAGATCAAGAGTTTTTCTGAATATTCTTTCGGTATTGTATATTGTCATATATCTACCGTGTAGGTTTGGGATGTCAAGATTGTGTTCTGATAATTTATCACGAAACATCTTCCTATCAGTCTCCCACATTTTTTCTATTTCTTCTAATGAAATAGATTCTCGCATAGAGTCTCCTTAAATATTTGCGTCGAAGGTCATTGAGTTAAACTTAAAAGTTGCTGTAGCAGTGACTATATTATGTTCAGAAGTTGTATCTAATGTGAATGAGGAAAGTGCAATTGGAAATATTTTATCAAATCGAACTTTCAGAATTGTGTTTTTATTATTGGAAGTTATCATTAATGTGCAGTGATCTAAATTATCTGGTGTTTCAAACTGTTTTAAATTTTGAGGTGTCCCAGTTTTAGTAAGCCAATTGTATATTTCTCGGTAATTTGAGAAGTCTTCATTAATTGCAAAGGTGACTGACAAATCATCATATTCTATGAGAGAACCGTGTACATCAATACCTTTTAGATATGATGGTTGCGTTAATGTTGGAACATTAACTCCAGGAAATTCAAAAGATTGAATGAAGTATTCCATTTTAGGAAAATTGGAAAAAACCGCACTAAAATTGTCTTTAGACAAGAAATTTCTATCAATTGGTTGTCTTTCAATATAGCTCATAATATAATCCTCTAATATATTTATAAGGTATAAAAAAACCTTCTCCGAAGAGAAGGTTTTTTATTTATACTATATTATAGTTATTATAATAAGTTGTCTACTTTAACAGCTCTGTAGTAAAGGTTCTTTTTAGCCTTAGCAACATCACCATCACCAGCAGCAGTAGCGAATGGGTTAGCAACCAAACCATATCGAGTCTTGAAACCGATTTTTG
>Ga0066840_10000010_pt1 | contig 42808 bp, 74 predicted proteins | sample ETNtaG_32_FD_67281 | JGI IMG/M metagenome (GOLD analysis project Ga0066840, IMG submission 67281) | Marine microbial and viral communities from oxygen minimum zone, Eastern Pacific Ocean - ETNP201302PF84A | ecosystem: Environmental > Aquatic > Marine > Oceanic | place: Pacific Ocean: Eastern... | reverse complement strand
ACTCTCCTTTTCAAATAAGACTGAACCAAAAGTTCAGCACCTTCCATAGTTGGGGTTTCGAAAGACATCTTAGATATCTTCACAGCATACTTGTCTGCATGGATTGGTGTGATGGAAGCAACCAAATCGCCACTAGTGGCATCGTGATATGTTTCCACCCTGTTTGGGATTACACCGTGAAGTTCGAAACCTTTTATAATATTTTCCATCTCACCCTCTCCTTTGTTTACCTTGCCTCAAAAGGACCATACGGACCTAGTTGATAAGTTGGAGAAGTATCCCCAATCTTATCCTTCAATTTAAATATTCTTTGCTTGACTGCATATGTCTTTGTTTCATTCCCACTAAAAGACAGTAAGTACTTCTGTGCTTTTTCAATCTGGGTCTTAATCTTTTCAATTTCTTGCTTTTCCATTTTCTCTCTCCTTTTTTCCCACCTACAAGATCATTATAACAAATTTGACTAGTGAAAGTCAAGCGTTTTTTAAAAATAATTCATGCTAGACTTATTTGCATAAAGTTTGATAACCCTTTGTTCGCATTCTTCAGCTTCAAAAACTTCTTATATATTTTTTTCAAACCTTTTTCTTTGAAGTATAATGAATGGGTCTTGTTGGATATTCGGACACCATTATAATGATTATAATTACTCCCTCCAGAACCTTTAGTTCTAAGTTCTAGAGTAGAGACATTAGATCTTTGATTGACCACTCCACAACCTATGTACTGACCAGATTTGACTAGATACTGGATTCTGGAACATATATGAATCCAGTCACGTTCCATCTCATCAAAGAATTCTTGATAATTTTCTCTAGAGAACACAAAAGATTCTGCGTATGTCCAGTTTCTATAATTCGGAACCCCACCGTCACGATTAATCGGCATAAAAAGAGTCTTTCCGATTTTTTTATATACATAACTATTGTAGAAATTCACACCTTCCATAATTTCCGGAAGAATATCTTGCAACATAGTTATGCTACAGGATTCTTTTACCACACCTTTCTCAATCTTTATGGTTTTAGCATCACCGTTACTGAAATCTGGACCTCGGTCAACGTAAAAACAGTCAATTGCATTTTCAGTCGCAGTTCCAATGAAACCTTTATTCTTTATTTCACCCTTCTCAAGATCAACCTCTTCTTCAAGACTTGGAATTACTTCTATTACTTTCCTACCATCTAGAAGTCTTTTTGCATTTATTGCACCTTGTTCAACACTAATTTTTTTAATACTCATTTTGTTATCCTTTTGTTTTAATTACATGATCAATATAACACATTTCAGATCTAAAAGTCAATAGATTTACCAAAGATTTCCAAGTATTTTTTTAATTCCTTCAATGGACAGTACTTCGAAGTTTACCAAAGCACTCACCACTACTATCGCCACTATTACTAATACAATTACTCTAATCATTTTACTCCTTAAAACAAACTTGGTTTCCTAATCTCTACTGTGCATATGGTGTCATTCCTGCATCCACCATGGGGAACCATCAATATCCTTGTCATATCAAATCCCCTAGTCTTACCCATACCCATGGAATTCCACCCGAAACAAATAACCTTACCATTAGGTTTTAGAATTCTGTCAATCTCATTTTTACAATACTTCCAATAGTGAGACATAGTTGGTTTAACTTCTAATAGTTCCATACCATAACCCTTATAACATTCTGTTGCCTGTCTGGAGGAGTATGGAGGGTCATACAGAACACCATCAAAGGAATCTGTCTCCATGGTCTTTAAGAATGCCAAAGCATCCATACTGTAAGTTGCTTTTCTTTCTGGGTTCAAATCATTCGTAACCTGTGCAGGACTGTTTTCTCCAGCAAAAGGATCACACCACAACCCTTCATCAACTTCTTCGAGAAGCAATCTCTTGATGGGTTTGATAGTGAAGGTCCATTTATTGGGCATTGACCAAACTCTTTCTATTTTCATTTTCGATACCTTTCAATTATTTCGAGCACATTCTCTACAAACATCTTTGATATCATTTGCAAATCATTCAAAGTGTCCAGTAGAAGTTCAAAAAGTTCTCGAAACACTACATCCTCATATCCGATATAACTTTGGTAAACTTTCTACTCAGTTCTAGAATACCTTGGTTTTCGAAAAACAAACCTCTTATGAAGTACATCTCGGAGAGACTTCTGAAAAACCATTTGTAATTCTCTTTGCTAGTGTTCAACGTTAGAAACACACTGTCACCAATTCTTGCCCAGATCTGAAATATTTCAGACACCACTTGAAGGTTATCTGCCACTGAGACAATAACAACCTCTTCTGGTGCGTTTGTGATGTTCTGAATGTATTGCAATTTTTTCTGTTGCCAAGTCAATGTAGGGTCCGAAGACTCGACAAGAGGTTCTACAACATTCGAAACATCTTCACCGAATACATTCTCAATGTCCTCAAGTGTTGCATCAGACTTGTTTATAGTATCATGTACTAGTCCAGCAATTACAGCATTTTCAGAATACCCATACTTGTTTATCAGTCTTGCAACCTCTATACAATGGTTTATGTAAGGCGTCGTGCCGTTTATACCAATTTGACCTTTGTGTCTTTGTCTAGCAAAAGTCAAAGCATCTTTCTCTTTTTGTGTTGTTAGAAATCTCTTGTCCTTGGATAATTGTAGTTTACCCATTTCACATGCCCATCTTAGTCAACACTTCACCGATATTTTTCGATACACCTAGTAATGCTTTATTTTTGAAGAACAATCCTCTTGTAGAGTAAATTTCCGTCAAACTTCTATAAAACCATTTCTGCTTCTCTTTCCCAGAATTGAATTTCAGAAATACTTCATCTCCGAGTTTCAACCATTGTTCAAGTGTTTCAGTGATGTTATGCAACTTATCCGCAGCAGATATAGCTATCGATCCTTCTGGTGCTTCAGACAACATTTTGATATACCCCACCTTTCTTTCAGTCCAAGAAAGTTCTGGTGATTTATTTTCTGACACGTACTTCACAAGATTCGAAACCTTTTCCCCGAAACCTATTCTCAAGTCTTCCAAGGTAACTTCCGTATCTTCTACAGTATCGTGTAATAATCCTGCAATTACGATTTCTTCTGAATATCCATGATTGTGTAATATCCTTGCGACTTCCATGCAATGCGTAATATATGGTATCGTCGTACCCTTACGGACTTGTCCCCTGTGACATTCTTTTGCGAATCTCAAAGCAGACTCTCCAATTGGGGTGTTCAGAAATTTCTTTCCTACCGAAGACATTTTTCTCTCCTTACAAGTAATAATTCTTAACTAGTTCAACTTTATGTTCTAACCTGTCCCTGTTCAATAATTTGATTGCCCTTGGGGTTACAGACACAGCACCTACATCTTTCAGACTTTTAATAACCGTGAGTAAGTCATTGTACTGATACCCACCATAGTTTGGGACAATCTGTCCTCTATCTTCCAAGTCCTTAACCAACACATTCAAAATTTCTAGTTTAATGTTTTTCATAACTCTCTCCTTTTATGTCAAATATTAATAGTCGTTTCTGTCTTTGAACCAATCATCCCTTGGCATATCACCTGTCTGATACCCTAGTGGATCTGTATCATACTTGTAATAGTATGTCTTTGGTGTTACTTTTTTAGTTGTTGATTTCTTAGGGTTTGATTTTATTTTAGCATCTCTCTTGTCCATTTCAGACCTCCATTTCGCAAGTTGTTCTTCTTGCTTTTTCTTTCTAGCAATTTTTACTTTCTCATTCCATTCTCTTAGTTCTTTTCTTCTTTCTTCTGTCATTTTCATCTCTTCTCTCCTCACCCTTATGATCTGATCATAACTGATATGTGAGGGTTTGTCAAGAGGTTTTAGGAATAAATTACAGATATTTCTTCTTCACCTTCCTTAGTCAAACCTAGACCATATGGATTGTCGAAAGCTCTTTCATAAGCCATCCAAGCAAACTTTCGAAACCTTGACACATAGGTTTCTTCGAAAGAATCACCTTTGAAGTATCCAACATACCAAGTGACTTTGCCACAGTCGTTGACCTTCTTCATTCCGAATTCCTTCTCACCTTTTACAAAACCACTCTTGAAATTTGTTTCACTCTTAGCCATAATCTATTCCTTTCTCATTCTTATGATCTGATCATAAAGGATATTCAAGCACTTGTCAAGAGGTTTTATAAAATATCACGCATTTTTTTTCTCCATTATTATTGAGTAAAGATAATTCAATTTTGAGTTTAAGTTGATTTGACTTTGTATGTCGTCCGTTTTCCTCATTGATTTGATTGTTGCAGTGTATAAGTCTTCTAACTGCTCTAGATTCATTTTATCGTACTTTCTAGTCTGTTCTAGTGTAACCATACTATTCACCCCTATGAACGACGACATGTGGACTTCTGAACTCCACAACAGGGTATTTACCGTTGCAGTGGTATCCTATCAAGTCGAGAGATGTCTTTTGTACGTTCTCACAGTAATATACATCACCTTCAGCATGTACAGTGTATTTTGTATTAGTATCAGTATCAAGCCACTCCGCCAACATCTGAGAGTAAATGTATAGAAGTAACATGACCGTAAAAAGAATTAAAAATCTAATTAAGTTCATCATATCCATGATAAAGATCCTCCTGTTCCATTTCATACATACAATCTAATTCATGTTCGGTATAACCATTAATCTCACGATACCTTACATAATCATCCCAAGTTTCAAAATCAGAAGTGCTTACCATCGTTTGCATTTTCATTCTCCTCATATTTGTAATTAAACACATTCAATAAATTACCATCATTATCATACAAGTATTTTAATCTAAATCTACCATCCGGCCAGAACTTGTAAACACTTGTAAAATATTCACTAACAATTGTATCACTATCGTTTATGGTTCTTCTATTCTTTCTCATTTAATTTCTCCCTAACTTCCTTCAATTTCTTGATAGCTTTCAATAAAAACAAAAAATCATAATCTTTCATAATCACCTCACATTAAAATCTTCACCCCTCATCATCAATTCGGTCTGATAAGAGTTTAGATGCCACATGGCTCTCTGTCGTTCATCATCTGTCTTTGCTTTTTTGTATTTTTCTTTATACTCTAAAACGAGTTCTTGAAGTTTCTCTGTAGTCAAAACAATTTCCTCCCTATAAGGGTTCCATTCATAATAGTATTCTTTTAATTTCATACTACGATCTTAAATTATTTGAGATTGATTGTCAATAGTTTTTTTTGAGAAGTGTTCGAGATGTTACCCTTTATGTAAGGTAAGAGAGAGGTTAAAGGAGAGAGGATAACATCTCGAAACACTCTATAAATTTTTTAATAATGCACCTAATACTACACCAAGGACTCCTAAGACAGCAGCCCATTCGAATATACCAACTCCGTAAAATGTTGGGATTTGATTATCTCTTAAAAATAAAGATTTCTTTTTTTTCACAATTTACCTTGGGAGACTCGACCAAACGAACCAAGACCAAGATTTTTCATTTTCATTCATTTTTTACACCTTATACTATAATTAGAATACAAAATTTAATTAATGGTAAAGTTAAAATTTTACCATGCTTCGTAATAAAGGATACCACAAAGGTCAGTTTCTGAAATCTTACCTTCTTCTTTAAGCTCTTCCAAAGCATTTTCAATATCCTTTATTTCATAATCGTCTGAGAATTTTATCATAATGTCGTCAAAGTTTGGATTAGTTTGTTTTTCTCCTACTTTTTTAATCCAACTATATATAGTTTCTTTCAGCATATTTCTATCTACTTTTTTTGTTCCTCTTTTAGAACTTTGTAAATATCTGCCTTAATGTCTGGATTTCCACCACACAAAGCTATACCGAGAGATGAGTTCAAGGTTTTGATTGCACCTTTTCTGTCACCCTCTTCTAACTTTTTAATAACTCTATTAAATAGTGGTCTATACTGCGGATATCTTTTATAAAGATTTTTCATATTCTCTATGAAAGATTCATTCATCTTCTGTTCCCTCTTTTGTTGGGGCAACCCCTACAAGGATTATCAAAATAGTAATCTTTTACTTTTTCACAATACCTCATTTGGCGGACTACCCCATCTTTGACATCAAAACAGTTTGAGTTTAATAATACATCACCACATTTTTTTTCGTCAATTTTTTCCATAGTATCTATATCTATATAGAAGATATGAAATCACTGGCAAGTTGGTTTGCTTTAGATTTACTGATACCTTTGGTTTTTTTCTTAGAATTCTTTTTAGCAATCTTTTTCTTGACAGCCTCCCAAGGAATCATTTCATAACCTTTTCCCCAATCACCTATACCCAGATTGACATAGAAAGCAGTGTCGAAATAATCAATCTGTGCATCAGAGTTATCGTAAAACTTTCTCGATGAACCGAACAAGATTATCTCTAGAATTTCCTCAAACAAATTTTTGTGTGGACCTTCTGGCAGATGGTATCGGTTGATTGATGTGTGACCATCAGGTCTGAACCTATTTACATAACTAAAGTCATACGGAGACTTTAATATATTCACATGAACCGATGATCCACGTTCCCTTCTAACAGAGAACTTTATCTCTGGGAATTTTTCCTTCAACGCAACTCTGATTTCCTTTACTTGATCTGTTGTAATCCAAGCCATTTTAATCTCCTTTAGTTTTTGGGACTTCTCTCTCACCCCTACGATCTGATCTTAACATATACACAGGAAAAGTCAAGAGGTTTTTTAAAATTATTTTTTATATTTCGTTATTATATGTTCCTCCAGTTGTACCATAACCCCAACCATTATGTCCATTGAATCCGCCAAGACCAGTTGATTTTCCATATCCGCAACCAGTTGGATACAAATCTTTCCATTCTAAACCAAATCCAGATGCCTTACCAGAACCAGTACCTTCAGAGACCATATCACCATAACCTTCAGAACACCCATGACCATATCCCATAGAGGATGGTCCTAAAGAATATCCAAAATCAAAACCACTTCCAGAGGCTCTACCATAACCTTCACCTAATTCATAATCCAGTTCATCAGTCATCATAATAATCTACACCAGAACCTTTTGCTACTCCAGCACCACATCCATCTTTTTCCCATTCATCACCATAGAGAAAAGTTTCACACTTTGGGATCGGGTGATATCCGTCTGGGCGACCTGTCCCATAGCCTGTCGAATTTCCATCACCCCAACCAATATATTCAATGTTGTCATCATCATCACATGTTGGATCAAATATATCCATATCAAATATCTTTCATATAGGGAACTGCATCACATTCGGGTTCATTCAAAAAATAAAAATCTTTTCCTGCTCCTGTGGCATGACCTGCTCCAGCACCTGTATGGACATATCCTGTGGTATAGGAGAAGTGTTCATAATACCCTTCACCGCAAGACAACCCATGACCCCATTCTTCAGAACCATTTTCTGATCCAGAACCTAGAGCGGACCCCACACCAGAGGTTGTAAACATTCCATCATACCAACAGATATTACCTAAGTGCAATAAATCAACCATTAGAGTTCTCATGGGAATATTCCCTACAAGAGTAAATAATATCCCTTGCTTGTTCTGTTAGTGGGCCTAGTTCTTCCCATCCATTTATCACCTTATATTCTTCTGGGAGCATTACAGTACTTTCTGCTGGGTTCGACATACCATTTACAGATAAGTCTGAACAGTCAACTGCCCCAACCCATCTTCGAATTCTTCTAGAATTCTCAAGTACAAGTATATTTCCCTGCGCCCCAATATTAGAAAGTAGTCCAACAAACACGCCTGCCATATTTGATCTGACTAGTATATACTTACCCAAGAAATTTTTTACCCAAGCATTTTCGATTTCATTACTCTGCATCATAATCCTCATTTATATTCATTAAGTCTAGAAATGCCATCCCAAAACATAGGAAGCATAACAAGAAACAGTTCATACTCACAATCAATAAAAATATATTCATTACAAATCCTTTGATAGAATGGGGGTGGTATTTAAGCCACCCCCATATGAGAGTGAAAGGGTGCACTAAAAGGAGTGCTTTTACTCGGTGTTTGTTACGATGTTTCTCAGTTGTGTAAGAGTGAGAGGAGAGAGAACATTGGAAACATCTCCACCGATTCGTGATATATTTTTTCTAGTTGTCGTCACCCACCATAATGGCATTGCTAACATACCATCTTCATAAGTTAATAAACTTTTTGGATACCACACGTTATCTAGAAGGAAAGCTTTCTGAGTTTCCTTTTCAGATCTGTCTCGTAATTGATCTCGACTTATCGGTAAGATTACGTAGTGTTCGACTTTGTTACTTGCTTTTCTTTTCTTGGGTATTACATGTACATTTGTTGACATTCGTTTTTCCTTTCACTCGGTTTAGTGATTTAATTTGTTATAATCAAAGGAAGCTTCTGTTGTATTTTCTTCCTCTTTCAATACATCATTTTCTTGCATATCTTCAATCGCTGAGACCTTCTTAAATAAGTCCATAAAACTCATCTTAGTCATATCATCAAATCTGTTCAAGTTCAACTCTATTGACTTCTGAATGTCTCCAAAGATACTGTATGCTTTCATTATGAATACTAATCTTCTAGTGGTAATCAAATCACTCAATACGGACTCACTATAAGACTTTCTTGTTATGTCAGCCCAAGTGACTAACTGCTCTATCAAAGTTTCAATACTTTCAACATCACTAGGAGTTTCAGTTTCTAGACTTTGCCAAAACTTTGTTAGAATTTTAGTCTCAACATTTTTCTTTGGGTATACTTGCTCCACTGTTACAGGGAATCTTTCAAGGAATGCTTCATTTAGAAATCCAGTCCCGACGAACTTTCCATGTTCATCACCTTGACCTTTTGTGTTAGCAGTGGCAAAAACTTGAAAACCGTCAGAAGGTTTTACAAACTTGTTTATCTTCTTTAAGAATACACCTTTACCTTCAAGGATAGGTTGAAGACACATAATTTCATCAGATGCTAAGTCAATCTCATCAAGAAGTAGCACAGCACCTGTTTTCATTGCTTTTACGACTGGACCGTCAAACCAGATAGTCTGACCATCAACTAAACGAAATCCACCCAGTAAATCGTCCTCATCAGTACGACAAGTGATATTAACACGATACATCTCACGCTTATTCTTCGCACAAGCTTGCTCTACCATCATCGTCTTACCATTGCCAGACAACCCAGTGATAAAAATAGGATAGAACATTTTAGACTTGATAACTTGATCTATAGTCTTGTAGTCACCCCACTTCACGTAGTTTTTATCCGCTTCTGGAACATAACTAACTTCTTGGTTTTCATCTACAACTTTTTTAGTTGCCTTAGTTCCTTTTGCTTTTGTAGGCATTTTAACTTTCTTACCTTTCACCTTTTTGGCACTTTTCTTACTAGTTGATACTGACGCAATGTAGTCTTCGAAGACTGACATTTCTGGAATCTCAAACTTACCATCACCAAATTTAACAACATTTTCAATACCCCAAAGAGTATAAATCATGTTATTGATTTGTGGTTTCGATAGTTTTGGATTTAATGTTGAAGCAATGTCCACTAAACCTTTTTTAGAATAAACATCTAGTGGTAAAGCTGATTTATACAAAACATTTACAAACTCTCTAAATCTGTTTAATTTTTCCTCTTTCATAATAATCCTCTCATTTTTAGGTTTCTTACTTAACCCTTCGATCTTGATCATAATCAATATGACAACATTTGTCAATAGATTTTATGAAATAATATCAATAAATTTTGACAAAAGTATTTTTTCATTATTTTTAGAAACACCCTTTTCCTTAAAGTTAGAACTCAACTCTTCAACACTCTTAGGTTTTTCCTTATCTTGTCTAGTTGTTTTCTTTACATCATCATATATACTCTTGAATGAAAATTTATAATGATGGTCATAACCCTGCCAATCTTCACGAACTTCAATTGACCTTCTAGGGAGCCCATAATATCCACTGTTCGTTATATCAAAACCAATAATATTTCCACCAACAACTTTTTTATAAAACTTTAAAATATTTTTCAAGTCATCTGAATCAGAAGTTCTGTAAACAGATTTAGTCAAAGGATCATATGATGACAATTTAGTGACCAACCCTTTATCCCAATCTAAAAAAGTTGCATTATTGGATAGACCATCAGTTAATGTTATTGTGTTGAGTATGTCAATCTTTTCATCTTCTTTAAATTTAAGAGCAATTTGCCTTAAAAGAAAAATACTGTCAATCAATGGTGTTCCAGAATTGGGTCCATCACAAGTAAATGCAGCTCTATGTTTCTTGGTCTTGAACATCATGTAAGTTGCCATGAAATCATGTTGTTTTAATGTTTGTTCATGACTGAACCATTCTCTTAATAAAGGTACATATTTTATTTCTAAATGTCTTTTTGATGAATCGTTTTTATATTTAATTTGGTCTGAGGTTGCATTAAATTTTCCATTACCGAAACCTACAACTTTATATTTGATACCAACTTTCCTACAAAAATCAACAAGAATTAATGCTTGTTTAATAGCACTCTCAAACTTCTCATATTCTTGCATGGAACCAGAACAGTCAACCAACATTATTAATCCGTGATTCTTACCCTCTGGAACTATCTTCTTTGTTTTGAAGATTCTATCATTCCAACGATAGGAGTGTAAGAGTCTTTCATCAATCACTCCAGTGTCTTTTTTCTTGATTCTCTTTGCAATATTTGCTGACTTCTTACGATTGAAATCTAGAACCATTTTAGTGATACTCTGTTTATTTGCTTTTTGGAACTTTTTATATTTTTTGTTCCACTTCTTATACTCTTTTTCGTTGTACATAATTTTCACCTCTCACTATGATCATAACGCACTATTTAAACAATGTCAACAGTTTATAAAAAAATTAAACACCCCAACCGTTAAGTTCAACTTTCTTTCTCCATTTTTTCACATCACTCTCAATTTTTCTCCAATCATCATAGAAAAATTCTTCTTCTATTATAGGTAAGTCTAAAGATGAACTTGCATTTTTATTCCAAGGGTTCTTGTCTCTATCCTCACTATAATTTAACTTTTCCTCGTTTTCCCTAAAGTTTTTATCAGTCAGTGACATAGGTTCTGAATTATTAAAACCGCCCCCATCCGCACTATTTTCAGATGATGATTCTTCATCTATATTTTGATTGTCACCAGAATCACCATCAATATCTTCATTTTGATTAGATGACTTATCTGAACTTTCCGAATCAGATTCCTCAGACTTCTCTTGTTCCGATTTTTCATTCTGGTCTTGTTCTGAGGAAGACTGTTCAAAATCACCCTGTAAATCATTATCACCTGTTTGAGATTTCGGTTCACCATCTTCTTGTTCTTGTTCTTTTTCTTTCATCTCTTCTTTACAATACTCGAAGAGTTTTTCAGCAAGTTTTACAACATCTTTCCAAGTTTTTAGATTTTCCATCTCTTCGATGTATTGATATTCTTCTTCCTTGAAAGAGACACCTGATTGATACTGACCGAGTTTGAAATATAGATTCAACCTATCAATTAATAACATATCGTCAAGTTCTTTTCTTGACTTCTCACGAATACCAAACAAGTCCATATCATAAAGTTCTTTGTACCCTTTCTTGAATGAGGATTTAAGACCTGGAAACTTTCGTTGAATCATCTTCTCAATTCGTGCATCTTCCACAACATTTAGAAAGGTTTTAAAGTTCGCACCTCTTTTTTCTGTGGACTTGTGCCAACCTTGTTTTGGTGTGTTTAGTGCATGAGAAACTTCATGACCTATCAGAAGGTCATAAACATCTTCTGATACGTTCGCAAATTCTGGTAGGAATAAGGTTCTAGATTCTAAATCAAAACTAGCTGTTTTATAATCAGGTTTATGAACAATTGATATATTCTCTTGGGACATTAACTTCCCAACAATATCTTTATAGTCTAGATTCTTTTTTGGTGACATAAAAACTCCTCTCTATATTATGATCTTAATATATTATTGGGTGTGTGTCAATAGGTTTTTAAATCTTTTAATCAATTATCTTATTACCTTTCCTCCTATTATTTTTCTTCGAAGTGTAATGTAAATTCTCTATACTATTGTCCCCACCCTTAGAAATTGGATTTATATGGTCCAATTCAAAATCATCATTTAGTACCTTTAAACTCCTACCAGTATATTTTTCATACTCATCTTCTATAAATTCAGATGCCACATAATCTTTTACAGGTTGACTAACACTAATTCTTTTATTTTGCTTAATAACACCTCTAGATATAAAATCATCAATAAGGTCTGCAAATATTGGTTCATATAATTCCATTCTCAAACTAAGTTCATCCGAACTAGAAGATTTATGAGCTTTCATGAAAGTGTTCGGTTTAACATTTTTTGTCAAGTAAACTGTTTGACCTTTAGAATTTAAACTTGGTTCTATTTGTTTAATATCAGACCTGTGCTTTTCTATAGATTCTAAAACTTCTTTTATAAACTTTTCTGGATCATCTATGTCACTTAGGGTTATTTTTTCTAAATTTATTTTTTTATCATATCTCTGAGAATCCCCTTTATATAAAATCATCTGACTAAAAATCAAAAAACTTCTTAACACTTCCCATTTAAGTTTCTTTTTATTAAGAAATTGTTTTGGAAAATTTCCAGCCAACCAAAAAAGAATCTCTTTAAGATATTCTAATTGCTTAGAAATATTTTCATCTTTAGTTTTGTACATTGCGTCCAAATCTGAAGAACTACCTTTATTTCCGTTCCTAATAAAATGTAAATATTCAGCTATAAACAAAGCATCACCCTTTTTGGATATAAGGTAGGGTTTTTTAACCAGACCTGCTTTATCCAATTTTTTGAAAAAACTGACCCATATTGTATCATATGCTATTTCATTTATCTTAAATGAAACTGGAGTAAATTTAACACTTCTTTTTTCATTTTGTGACCAAGGTTCACCTTCATTACTAGTAATTAATTCATCGACAACCTGTTCAATATCAGCGTCCAAAATAATAGTAAGTGTAAACAGAGCACTATCAATCTCATCCCTCACACTTTCCGAAAAATCAGAATACTTCCCAGTTTGTCTTTTCCCATCAATTCTTAATGTAATTTCATACTCAAGATCCTTAAAACCGCAAATTGCAAATTCCATCCGATTTTGACCATCGAGAGATATATATAAAACACCTGATTCTTTTTGGTCCATTAAATATTCTAAAATTTCAGTCCAAAGACAACTCAATTCATCCCCATCTTGCAATTTTGATTGACAACTAAGAATTAAAACATTAATGTCACAAATTACAAAACCTTGAGTAGCTACACCTTTCGAATGAAGAACACCTTCTAAATAATTTTTGGAAGTCTTATATTCATCAGAAGTCCACTTATCTTTTTGAACAATTCTTTGAAGCCATTTAGAGAAAGATACAACTTTTCCATTACTCCACAACTTGTATAAAAAATTTAAACTAACATGTTTAATGTCAGTGTATATATTTTTAGTTATAGATGGTGGTAGTTTTTCATCAACTTGTTCATTTGACTCATCTTCTAAATTTTCAATTAAACACATAATTTTATCCTTTGGTTTATTAAATAAATCTAATCGTTATAATGATAATACAGTATTATTAATTGGATGTCAAGAGGTTTTTTTAAAAAATTTAAAAAAGAACGGAAGATGCAGGATTCGAACCTACGGTGGATATTACTCCACACTTGCTTTCCAAGCAAGCACCATAAACCACTCGGACAATCTTCCGTTCTCATTTATATTTATAGACTATGGAACCCCAAACTGTTTTCTTTTTCGAAAAACTCATTACTGTAAGGTTGAACAGATACACTAAGAGTATTCATATAACCTTTAATGTAATTTGAAAATACAAAAACAAATGGGGGTGATTTTGTTTCTGTACCAAACCACTTTTTCGGTTTAGCTATCCAAATTGTCAACTCTTCATCTTTTTCATGAACCCAAGTTGCAAATTTGATATCAGGTACATTAGAAAATCTTGTTGTAAATATTGTAGTCCTACTCGTTGGTTTATGTTCCAACACTCTACCTAAAATTTTAGATTCTGGTGGTTTTAACATTTATATCTCCTTATTGATTTCCTTATCAGTTCATTCCACATTCTTTGTTTTTCATGTTTGTTTGCATCATGCCACATTTCCCACCATTCATAAGTAGGTCTTATGTTATGAACTTCTTTGTGTAAATCGGAAACTTCCTCTTGATCAAAATCATATTTGTAAGACATCTTTTCACCACCGTTTATGATAAATTTAAATTACTCCACTTTTTCAATTTTTCTTTTTTAGCTAGAGCATATTGATTTATTTGATTTCTATTTATTATTCCATATTCCTCTAATAAATTTATCATACACATAAGGTCACCAACTTCTTTTACTAAACTTCCAACCTCTTCATCATTTTGCCCGAACCTAATAATTTTTGAAGCTTCAACAGATGCTTCTGCACATTCTTCCATAAAGATGACTAACAATTCTTCCTTCTCATCAATATTAATATTATTCACAATTAACTCCTGTTATAAATAGTAAAATGGATACATTATTTCTATTCGCATTATTAGTCAAACATGCTTTTTGCGACCTATATCTACAATTCAAAAAAGTTCCACTTGATAAAACTAGATATTTAGGTGAGTGTCATTTACACTATTTTGACCATGCTATTTTAACTCTTATAGTTTCATATTTGTTTCTTGTCCCTCTTGAATATTGTTTTTTATTATCAGGTATTGATTATATTTTACACTGGCATATCGATTACATTAAAACCAAAGTTATGAAATTATTTAAAATTTCAAATTCTTCTATGGTTTATTGGTTGTTTCAAACGTTTGATCAGATTTTACATTATGGAACTTATTTATTATTGGTTTATATTACTTCTTCACCTCAACACATCTTGAAAGAATTTATTTCTAACTTTTTTTAATCTTTTAAGTTCGTTACAATTTGGATATGCTTTTTTAAGAAACCTGTATCTATCATCTTTAATTCTAGTAAATCTCTTATTATCAAAATTTGTTAAAAATATTGCCCATCCTCTTCTCGTATAATATATACTCAAATCAAACTCTCTCATAACTTTAAAGAATTCAGCTCGTTCATCCCTATCAGTTATAACTATAACTTTCTTACCATCTCTACAGTAGTCAGAAATTTTTTTGAGTACCCCTAGATTAGATTTAGAAAAGAGTTCCTTTTTCTTTTCTGGTCCAAGTAAAGCTATTTTTTTCGATAATTTTGCAAAAAAAGTTGATGGTTTCATTTTCTTAAAAATATTAAATCCTCATCGGAGGACAGTCTTTTATTAATTTGTCCTGGTGTTAATTTTTCACCGTCAAATAGTTCTATACCTTGGTCTTTAAACATTTCCTCAATAAACTCAACACAGTTCCATTTACTGTAATCATTAATGTCCTTTCTTTTATATAAAAAGAAAACAGTTCTGATTAAATCATATTTTCTATGCATATTTTTGAAAACAAATGATAAAGTTTTCCTTAAATCTATTTTTGGTGTATTTCTATGTATTCTTACATCCTTACCTTTTATATATTTTTCAAGTTCGAATAGTTGAATACCATTACCGTTCATTTCTATAATGATGTTTTTATATGAATTGTGATTGAAATAAAAAGCAACATGATTCCATTTAGATCTAGTGAACAACTGAATCAATCTAGCAAATAAACTTTTTTCGGATACTGTCACAATTCCATATTCCATAGAATTATTTATAATACAACTTTACCTTCTGATATCAACCTCTGACGGTTCTTTTCATGCTCGTCTTGAATTTCTTTTTTACTTTGCCCTAGATACCTAACAGCATGCCCTTCAGCACATAGAAGATCACCACAAGTCCCTGCCAAATCATATACAACAAAATCTCCAAGAATTCTTCCAAATTTACCTCTAATATCTTTCACACTTCTCAGAACAATATCATCACTCATTGACAATATTTCTTCAAGTCTTTTTTTGGCAGCAAGTCCGAAAACTTTTTCAATCTTATCCTTGGTTCTTGATTCTGGCGTGTCAATACCATAAAGTCTGATTCTCTGTTTTTTCATCCAGACACCAAACCCTAAGTCAATATCAACATCAACAGTATCACCGTCAACTACTCTTATGTTTGTAACTCTGTATTCGTACAATCCTTATTCCAATTCCTAACTGCTAAATCGTATGAGGGTGCTGATTTTCCAGTCGCACCACAATCATAGCATTCAACATAATATTCTAAATATGAGATTGAACCTGTGAATCCGACTTGTTCTTCAAGCTCTTCCCATTCAACTTCAAGGTTACTGCTACCGCATTTACAATTTTGTAAATTGTTGCCCATATTCACCATTCCAGTTCTATAGTTTGACCAGTAAGTTTTACAAAAATCATAACTGGAAATGCTAGTAAGAAAAATATAACTGCTGCCAGAAAACCAACAACTTCAATGTAAAAACCTAATAACTTTAAAAAATACTTTTTCATTTAAAAAACCTTTGCAAATCCGTTTTCATAACATTACTTTTAGACCAATCTGTTTCAGAAAAAACCTTCCTCTTATACTTTTCAACATTCTTCTTATTGTGTTCTATCTCATCATAACAAAATGCAGGTTTCTCATCTACAAAATTCCAAACACATCTTCCACTGGAATTCTTTTCCCAAGACTGCTGTTGCCATTCTAGATCATTATTTTTCGGATAATCTTTATTCCACCCATATTCGAGAAGAATGTTCTCTGCTTTTCTTGTTAATGGGAAAATATATCTAAACATTCTACCTCTAACTCTGTACATTTTCTTTTCTTTTAAAAAATCAGGAGTCAACCAAAATATTCTTTTATCAGGATTACCAAGAAATTTAGCATTATCTATACACAATTGTTTTGAAGTTCTTGGATGTATCTTCTCACCTGTATTTGACATATAAACATCAGTCCAATACTTACCACCATAATAAAAGTTGGATGCTTGATAAACATATCCAACTTTACCCATTATCCCATCAGCCATAGTGTAAAGAAAAAGTTTCCTGTCTTGTTCTTTATTTAGATTCCTATCTTTTGTTTTCAACCAATTGACAACACTCTTGATCATTTGTGATTCAGAATTTTTAGGTAAATCGTCAGACATACACATTTTACCAATCTCATAATAATCACCAGATTCAAATTCATGATTAGGGAACATTTTTCGAATAGTACCCTTTGGTTGAGTACCCCAACCCAGAGTAACAGCTCCCACCATATTATCATCAAGAAAAACACCTAACCAGTGTTTTGTCAACACTGGAAATACTGGCGAATAATGATACTTTTGAACAAACGTATAGACGAACTCTTTTGACACTTCTTCAATTGAGAAGTTAACTTTTTTTAAACTCATAATACTATTATATCATATACCACTGACTAATACAATCTTACAAATATGTTCTAGTCTTTCTATATGCTCAAATGCTTGCCATGGTGCTTCTGAGATAGAGACAACACCGTGACCTTTAATACCTATAATATCATATTCCATAGTTCCGTCATCCTTCAACCCAAGATTCTCATGACATTTATCTGCCAATTCTTGAGATATCGGTGGAACGTCTGGAACAGACTTACCAACTTTTGTATACCTACCTAATTCTGGGAACTGTAAAACAAGTTTATCCAATTCTATACCTCTGTGCATCGCAGCTACAGTATAAGTTGGATGTAAATGCACAACAACCCTACTACAGTCACCAGAAATATTTTTCTGGATACCATAATGTAATGGAGTTTCACCAGAAGGTTCTAAATTAGAGGACAAATTTGTATGTTCTAAACACACAAACTCACCATTATCTTTATAAAGAGATACTTTTTTCCACATATCAGGATCAAGCATAGGTTTTCGAATTCCACTTGGTGTTATCCAAAAGTGCTCCCTATCCCTATTTCTGACAGATATGTTTCCATCTCTTGAAGTTATCCAGTTAAGTTGATATGCTTTTTGCATCAACTCTGAACAAGTTTTTAACATTACCGATTATCCCATTTCATCTTTATGGTGTAAACAACAACCATAATAATAGTAAACCACCAGAACAAAGTTAACACTATCCAATTTTTGAACAATGCTGTATCAACATCTTCTGGTGTCATCTCTAATCTTTCAATCATATCATTTCTGATATCTTGTTTTATAAAAAGTTGCCACCTGAGAAATAATCCCCAAATGACAATGTTTAAAATATAATACTGTATAAAAGTTTCCATTAGAAAGGGATCTCCTCTTCCAGAAATTTATTTGCTGCTTCTCTAACTTCTTCCAAATTTTTATATTGACCTAAAATTACAGACTCACCAGCAACACCATCTGCTTTATGAATTAATACAAAACATGCTTCACAACCAACTATCGGGGTTGAACACTCAACTATTAATTCACCAACATCGGTTTTTCCTAAATTTAAAATCATAAATTAAATCCTAAATAAAATGTAAGTAGATTCTTCATCATCAATCGCACCATCCATAGGAAAGAAATCTTTAGGATCCATTTCTGAAAGTTCATATGCAATAGTTTCGGTGTGTGTTGAAGTTTCAAACATGTCTATAATGTCCTGCCTCTCAATCATTAACATATTCGCTCTAGGTGAACTTGAAGCACCTATATCCACATAATGAACATAAACGTATATGTCTTCTTGTTTTTTAGGCATATCTAATCCCTATCTATAGTAAACAGTCCAAAAATACGTTTGGTCATTTACAGTAACTTTATCCGTATGACTACTAAATTCTTTATAATAATCTCTATTTTTATTTTGAATTGAGATCATTTTATCAAAATCTTTTTCTTTATAACAAGATAATTCAAAAACATCCCCATTGGAAATATCGAGAACTGTGTGGTGAATTTTATCCCAAATTTGATTAACCAATTTAGAGTCTCTCATTTTTGCTTTCAAACTTCTTAAAAATTCAAAAGGGGTGTATCCATTAGTTTTCCTATTCCATTTTCGACATCTTGGACATGAGTAATATTCTCTTCCAGTTACAAAGTCTCCAGAATTAAATTCAACACCACAGGATTCACAATTACTAATCATCACTTTCCTCCATCATTTTTATCACTAATACCTTTTAACTGTGCTTCTAAATTTTGCCTTAAAAGATCCATATTCTTTTTAGATTTTCTCATTCTATAATATTGCATTATAAAACTAATACTAAAAAAAGTCAACTCTGCTGCAAAATTTGCTGCATAAATAACTAGAAAAACACTTAAAAAATCCCACTCCATACTATAATTCCTTTATACGTTTACCTAATGCCTCTATATAAACATTGAGCTTATTAATACTATTGTCTACACTAACTTTCATTAGTTTGACACCATCATCACCTATATCTTTTCTCATTTTTCTGATATTATCAACATCTGATTTTTTCCAAACATTTATCATACTTTTAATTCTAAAGTTGGAAGGTTTCACATTTTGAATCAAAGATGGATTTTTAACAATCAGAAGGTCAAATAGTCTATACAGATAAGCAATAAAATAACTTTGTTCAGTTTTAGCTTTGATCAATCTTTTATAATCCTGAGATGAAGATAAACCAAATTTTTCCATATTTTTAGCTTTCTTTAAAAGGTCTTTTTCTAAAGCAAGACACATATCAATATCTTGGGCAAATATTTCTGAAATATGTTCCTTAATTGACATTTCTTTCATCTTGTTTAACCTTATCTTCTTTACTAATATTCATAGATTGTTTATCACAATTTTTTATTTTTTTTCTAACTTCTTCCCTATCAGACCAATCACAATATGCATAACTAACTTTAACTGGCACAATAACTCCTACTTCAATATTTTTTGTAACATTTTCTTTTTATCAACCATCTCAAAATATTTTTTTCTACTTATGATTGACATTCTTAATTTAATATAATGTATATTCGATATTTCTATTATATTATAACCTATTTTATCATTTCTGTAAAATATTTTTTTATCTATAGGATCTATACTTAAACTTTCATCTAAGTAATGTATTTCATACCTTATCTGAAGTCTAGGATTATCTTCAATATACTTCTTAAACTTACCTTGACTGGTTACTTTAGTTTCCGTAATATTGATGTCAATACTCATATCTTCAATATTTCTAACTATATGTTCTACGAGTTCTTTTTCCAGTTGTTCGACTTCTTCTGAAAGATTTTTCTTAGAATCCCCCATTAGAAATCCTTAGTTATATATTTCACCCAAACTTTGGTTGGATAATTATATTCTTCATAAAACTTTCTAAAATACAATCTATTACCTTGAACATATACGTTTTCTACTGGTGTTTGAATATCGTCATCTAAAAAAACCTCTATAACATATGGATTTAGAATTTCAAAAGGTAATGTTAATGTTTCATCCTGATCAACATATCCATCTATCAATATTATAGGTTTCATAATAGTATTTAGGAGTGGAGATAACTCCACTCCCATTATGAGTTTTTATTGTGATAGTTGTTCGAACAGAGCTAAAGCATCATCTGGATCAGACACTACTTCTTCAACCGTTTCAGAAACTGAAGAGACTTGAACATCTTCAACTTCAACTACCTGAGTTGCGTCATTATTTCTTGTTACTGTTTGACCTCTACCTAAAACTTTATCAAGTCTAGCTTTAAGTTGGTCATATGATTTGAATGAATCTGGTGATGTGAAACTTGATAGTGGTTTTATCTCATTGTAAACCTTTTCTAAGAAGTCCTCATCATCATGTAAAGCAGTTGTTCTATCAAAAGCAGAATCATCATAGTTTAGATAGTCACCTTTCATTTTCATTCGAATCTTGAAATTAGCACCAGACCACAAATCAAATGGGTCAATTGCTTCCTCATCTTCAAACTTAGGTGAGATTGCTTCTGTAATTTTATTAAAGATTGTTGTACCAAACTTATACAAGAAGACTTTACCCTCATTCTGAGGATTAGCTGGGTCTTTTACAACATAGATGTTTGCATAATACGAAACATTCCTTTTCTGTTTTCTGCCCTGCTCTTTTAATGCTTCATCACCAGAGTTGTATAGAGTTCCGTTAAATTCATAAACTGGATCTTTCTGCCCAATAGTAGTCAATGACTTTTCAATATACCACCCACCTGGACCTTGAAAGTAGTGAGAAAAAACCTTAACCCAAGGAAGTTCATCACTATCTTTTGATGGAAGGAATCGAATCACTGCCGAACCAATACCAGCATCTTGATCAAAGACAGGTTTCCAATACTCTTCTTCGTTATTTCCACCTTTTGCTGAAATCGTTTCAAGTTGTGATTTCAATTTGTCAAAGTTACTTTTTCTTTTTTTCTTTAAACTTGCAAAACTCATAATTTTATTTCTCCTTAGAAATCGTGTTACATCTATAATAACACATAATTTATAATTCGTCAATACTAAATAAAAACTTTTTTTAATATTTTTTTATACTTCTCTTTTGATATGGACAAGAATGGTTTATACTTCTTTATCTTAAAGTGTAATTCTTTCCACATAAAATCATTTTCCATACTCTTATCCCAGTGTTGGAAATAACCTAAGACAATATCAATTATAATCAAAGTCTCTAAACAGATGTCATCTTTGATGTAGTGTTTCAGAATCAATGGGTGTGATTTAGACTTAACACCATTCCTGACAACAGAACACTTGAACATATCATTGAAGGGAACATCTAAATCTTTTAGAAAATTCAAATCTTGTTCAAAATGATACGGTAAAGAACCCAACCTTGATCTCCATTGACTGTATATCTTGTCATTCTCAACTCCAATAAATTGGTCTAATCTAAAATTGTTTTTCTCATAGTGTGTGAACATACATACAAGGAAATTTGCGAACTCATCACCATACTTTTTTTCAAGTCTGAATATGAAGTTCTTTCCTCTTTTCTGATCAATATCTCCAAACTTTCTGGTCTTACCTCTATACTTAAAAAAACAATAGTTTGTAGTAAAGTGTAATCTCAACGAATGGTATAGTTTGAAATATTTTTCAAGGTTTCGATACTTGTTTTGTTCAATCATACAGGAAGTTTAGAACTCTTCTTAATAAAGTTTAAACTCTTTGCTTCCATTTCCAATTTACTTTTTAGGTTTGGGGATACTAATTTAGATACCCTGTCAGGTTCTAGTCCTGTATCCTCACAATACTCTAGGATAGCTTCTAACCACCCGATGTCATGTTGGTATACTCGGTTTTCAATTTCTTGGAAGAAGTCTTCCATGTTTTCCTGTAATGTTTTGTTTTGTCGCATTTTACCTCATTTTTCTAAAAAAGATTGTAAAGAGTTTGCTTTTGGAGCAACCTCATAATTCGATATAAGAAGTTCAGTCTTCTTATTATTTTTTCTGTGAACCATTGAATACTGTAAAAGAAATTCTTTTTGGTGGAAGTTCTTATACCTTTCAACTAACCAGTCATTAACATTATAAGTTATCATAAATTTGTGTTTACATTCTTCAACATCTTTAGCAAATCTTATATGACAAAAGTCTGAATGCATTTTTCTACCTGTACCATATAGAAATGATTTAATGTCATATGGGGGGTCAAGAAAAACAAAAACATCCTCTCCTTGTGCTTTTAACAATTCGGAATAATCAAGATTTGTTATTTTCCAGTTCTGTATTATACTAGAATATGTTGGAAGTTTTTTAATTCCAACCTGAGAGAAATTACTCTTCGAAGCTTGAACTGAGAATGTAGAGTTTTCTGTAAGTCCAGAATATGAACATTTATTCAGAATGAAAAAAGAAACTGCTTGATCGACACCTTCCGATTGAGATATTTTCAATTTGTGTTCATCAAAAAGTTTCCTGTGTGCAATATCATCACCTTCAACACTCTTTTTAATATCTAAAAGTTTATATGAAAGTTCATTCCCATTATCTCTTAATTGTGTCCAGAAGTTATACAAATACACATACTTATCATTTACCCAGACAGGCATGTGAGGGAAATTTTGAGAAACCATTAGTGCAACTGAACCACCACCAATAAAAGGTTCTCTATATTCACTCATACCAGATGGAAACCAAGGAGCAAGAGTTTTCAATGCCTTTGATTTACCTCCTGGATATCTCAAACAAGTCTTATATGGATATTGTTTCATATTCCACCTCTAGGATTGATTATAATACTCTTTAATCCGATTGTCAAGTTTTTTGACATAATCCTTTACATTTTTTTCAAACACCTGTATTTGACCATCTCTGACGCATACAAGGATTCTTATGTTGTCTATTATCTTACCAGTTCTCTCATAGAATGCGTAAGAGTAGAATGTAGCTTGTAGAAAGTAATCTTCAATCCATTCTTCTTTTTTAGGTTTCTTTGCATTCTTGAAATCTATTATTGCAGGGACACCATCAAACTCAGCAATACAATCAACCCTTCCAGCAATTTTTAGATTATCTGAGTATAAAGCAGTTTCTAAAGCAATAACGTTATCAATTCTATCTAAAAGGTTTTTGAAACTCTTGAACATCCACTTATCCATATTAGATAGATTGGAAATATGATCATGAGTCATTTCATTCTTCAAATACTTTTCTGAATTGTCATGTAGATTATTACCAATTGTCCTAGCAACTCTGGATATTCTCTCTGCTTCTTTTTCACCAACTCTTTTCTTCCATGCTTCAATTGCTGGGTTTACCTTTGATGAAAGGATTGTGGTGATTGAAGGGTATGAATTACCTTCTGGGGTTAAATATTGTCTTTTTCCGTCTGTGTTTGTTATAGATTCAAGATCGGAATATCCTAAATCTACATTCTGGTGGTTAAATATCTTCATATATTAAGTATATACTATTTTTTAACGATTGTCAACTTTTTTTCTAAAAATCTCATTGTGGATATAACTACAAACACACAAAATGTCCAACCAACTATAAGAACTACTAAAATCGACCATTTTATTAAGTCAACAATAAAGGTTCCAGCATCTACTAAAACTTTAGCTAAAAACTCTAATGATTTTTTAAATTTATAAACTCTTTCCATCTTAAAATAAATTTATTTTATCTAGAAAACCTTCTGACTCTCGCTCCTGCTCTTCGAACTGTTCTTGATAATGATCTGTATTATCTCTCCAGAACTCGGAGTATTCGTCTGGTAAGTCGTTTTTAGCAAGGATATATTCTCTCACCAACCCAGACCTTACAATATCATCTTGGTCAAATTCAATCATACAAAATGATTTCATCTTGTAGAGGATATCCATGAATTCGGTTATTCCAGACTTCCTTCCTAAATCGGACTGATTAAAATCACCACAAAAAAGTAGCCTACAATTATTCCCAGACCTTGTGATAATAGAATCTAATTCGTGGAAGGTCATATTCTGACACTCATCAATAATAACAATTGCATTCTCAAAAGTCAACCCTCTAACAAAAGAAGTAGTAGCAAATTCAACTTTACCTGCATCTTTCAAATCCTCATAAGCATTCTTGTTTATGAAAAGTTCTGTACAGATATTGCTATATGGCATTTCATATACATTTGTTTTCTCTTCTATATTTCCTGGAAGAAATCCGATATCTCTTGTTGGAACTACTGAACGGATAATGATAATCCTTCTTGCTTTTGAGTTTTTAGAAAGAACCTCATTCAATGATAGATACATTGCCATGAAAGTTTTACCTGTTCCAGCCATTCCGTGTAGGCAAAAGTTTTTCCCTTTGTGATATTGTTCAAAGGTTATTTGTTGTTTCTCAGTTTTGGGTTGAATATCAGACAATCGTAAATCCATTTTAGGTTTCTCTCTAGGAGTTGTTTTTGTTTTTATTATTGTTTTTGCTTTTTTGGGCATTTGTCTATCTTAGTTTCATACCACCATTGGGATGGTTTTTCTTTATGTTTTTAAGAAGTTGTTTAAATCCATCATCAATTTTTTTAACACCTAAATGTACAGGGTCTCCAATTTTAACTGAACTACTCCCGAAAGACATCTCAACTTCTGCTGATCCACATTTTGGACATTCACTTGGTTCATTTCTTTTTTCGATAGTTCTAAATTGTTCAAATATATTTTCACAATTTTTACATTTGTAATCATATGCTGGCATTTTACACCCCAAATGTTTTAGGTAGGTTCAAGAAATCGTATATATCGTTATCTAAAAACCAATCAATACTTTTATCATTATAACTTATATCTTTCGATACGTCAAACATATTTATAATAAATTCTACTGAACAGATACGTTTTTTGTTTCTAATTTCAAATTTTTGAACCCAATTTATTCTTAATTTCTCGCCAATTTTATTAATACATTTTTGAACTATATTTCTATAATCAAAAAATTTAGTTCTTCTAACACTCTTTATTTTCAGAAATCTCTCAAAAGCAATACCCTCTTCTACAAAAAAAGAATCAACTCTTTTAAATGCTATGACATCTTGTTTTCTTTTATAATCATCCAAATAATCTAAAAAAACACCTCGTCTATCTATTCCTATAACAGACCCATGATCTGATATGAAGGCAACAGAATCAAAATAAGAATTGTGTAAAACTCTATAAATTATAGATTTTAAACCTTTTGTTCTAACCAAATGTAGATGGTAAAAGTATTGTTTTTCTATCATACTATTATTTAGGTTCTTCTCTTGGTCTTCTCCCAATCTCAACAACTTCATCACACTCTGGACAAAACTTCTTTTCGTTAATGTTGATGGAGTCTTTTAGGCAATTATCAACACCGTGTTGCATTATTTGTTCTGAGTAGTATTCCTCTGCAAAATAATGCCCTTCTGGGCATTTATAGATGACCTTTAAGGAATAGTCGAAAAACTTTAATGGTTTTCCATTGGTTAATTTTTTACCATCCTTAAATCTATAAATTTTACCCATGAGGTGTTTCTAAGAAATTTTGGATAAGTGTATAATTAAGGTGTAAACATCAATTGATGTTTCTCCACCATAATATACAATATCTATTGTATCTGTTGAATTTTTGTAATCAGCTAAACCTGTCAAATTCCAATGACCATTCCCAGATAATTCATAAAGAGAATCTGAATCTCTTTCGATTGCTATGTAACCGTCTGAAATTGCCCATCTAATAGAAAGTATAGAATACCCAGAAGGTATTACACCACTATAATCTCCATCCGATAATGTTATAGTTTCAGAAACTTCTGATACAATCTTAACTGCTAATTCATTTGCTGTGTTTTTCAATATTTGCTTTGCCATTTTTAATTTCCTTTATCTTGTAAATCTACCTCTACCAATAGATGGGGTTTTTATTTCTTTTGTTATATTAATTTGAGAATTTGATTTAGTGGATGAATCACTTATTACTGCAACATCACCTTTAGATTGTTTTGGTGAATTCATTTCCATGTTAGACTCCCTTAAAGCACCTTCTTTTTCATTCAGATTCGCACCCAAATTCTTTTTTGGTAAAAGATGTTGATTATCAAGAAAAAATCTTCTAGCATTTGTAATAACTTCCGATTTCTCTGGTTTTTGAATATCACCGATGAGTGATTTTACTGCTGCTATATCTGCAGTGACTTTTCTTTCTAAATTTTCATCAACAGGAATGTTAAATTTTTTAGAAAAATTAAATTTGTCAATATCCTTAACATCTGCATTTTCAATTAAACTTCTACCGTACTCAACACGATCCTTTTCTGCACCCTCATAACCAGAATGGGTTTTATCATTTTTTGCCAAATCTGATAGTAGGTCCATTTTTTTAATAGTATCTTTCATACTAGAACTTCTAGTCATGGAGAGTCTTTTTTGTCTTCTATCTTGTTCAGAAACAAATTCCCCAGAATCTTTCTCAGGTTTTGGTCCACCTTTTGATCCACCTTCTTCTTTTCCACCAATCCCCATTTTTTCCAATACAGGGCCCAAGAATGGTATTTTAAGTAAAAGACTAGACCAGTTAAATTCAAAAATACTTTTTACAACCTCACCTATTTTTTTGAAGGGGTAAGTGACCATATCCCAAAATCCATCAAATATACTTCCAATGGTCCCTGATATATCTGTTCCAAATATAGAATCTATCAAATTAACAAGAAGTCTGAATGGTGAATACATATAACTCAGTATACCCTTAAAAATATCTTTCAATCCACCAGAAAAGTCGCCTTCAAATATCTTCATTATACCACCAAAAGCTAATTCAAATGGATATGTAATAAAATCAAAAATTTTATCAAATATACTTCCAATGGTTCCTGATATATCTGTTCCAAATATAGAATCTACCAAATCAATAATAAGTCTGAATGGTGCAAACACAAAATTCAATATACCCTTAAAAATATCCTTCAATCCATTAGAAAAGTCGCCTTCAAATATCTTCATTATACCACCAAAAGCTAATTCAAATGGATATGTAATAAAATCAAAAATTTTATCAAATATACCTGCAATGGTTCCTGATATATCTGTTCCAAATATAGAATCTACCAAATTAACAAGAAGTCTGAATGGTGCAAACACATTACTCAGTATACCTTTAAAAATATCCTTCAATCCACCTTTAAAGTCACCTTCAAATATCTTCATTATACCACCAAAAGCTAATTCAAATGGATATGTAATAAAATCAAGAATTTTATGAAATATATTTGTAAGAATTTCAACAAAACTGAAAGAATCTAAAATTTTGGAAAATCGTTCAAACCCTAAAAAATCAGCAATATAACTAATAGCACCTTTTATTAAATCAAATGGGAGGGCAATCAGTGTTCCAAAGAATGTGGAAATTAAAGATTTTAAAGCTTCCATTACTGAACCAGTCTCTTTAAAAACATCAAACATAGATGTGACTGATTTGTATAATGCATACCCTATGTATGCTATTGCTGCTACTGTTCCTATTATTGGAGCGAATGGTCCTAAAAGAGATATAAATCCACTTGATAAACTGGTAAGAGTTGTGGAGATTGCTGAAATTCCCATTCTTATAGCTTGAAATTTATCTTTTATTCCTTGAAATGTGGGTAATTTAAAAGATTCTGCATCATCTTTTAATTCAGAACCTTTCATTTCACCATCTTCTGATACAACAGCATCTTTAACTTTTTCAGAATCAGTTTTAAATAATGACTCTTCTTGTAATTTGGTTTGAGATTTCTTTTGACCTTCAAGTAATTCCAATTGCTTTTTTGCAACCTCTAAATTACTTTCTGCTATTTTTCTTTCCTCATCGGTGAATGATTTTCCCTTATCTGGATCTAATGCTTCTTGAAACCCTTTTATCTCATCCAATTTATCAACAATCTTATCATTAAGAATCTGGTCTTCTGACCTAGCATCAAGGGAATCTTTTAGTTTTTCAAGTGGTGTGATAATCTGATTCAACTTAATTCCACTAACAACTTCCATATCAGTGAAATCCATAATATCATCTTTAATACCTCTTGTGATTCCTGTTAGGGTATCTTGAAATATATTCCCTGTTTTTAGAAATTTACTAATATCACTTCTATCTGTTTTCTTTGGATCTTTTTCTTTCTTGGTAGATTCTTCTGCTTTTTTAAGTTTTTCTTCTGCTGATTTTTTTTCTCTTAATCTAATTTCCTCTTCAATTCTACTTTTGAAGTTATTCTCTGATATTCCTTGGAAACCTTTCACCAAACATTCATAAATCTCAAATAGAGGTTCATAAACTAATTCGTGAAGTTGAGTATTAATAGAACTATCAATATTCAATAAAGGTTCGTAAACATATTCAGAAAAACCTTCAACATTAGTATCTAGTATATTTTTAAGGGTTTTTTCAGATTCAGAACCCTCCATTTTAGGTAAGGAGTTGTTTTCAGTAGTATCCATAGTAAACTTATTTATAATTCTTCATTTTGGCATTCTCTTCTTCTATATGAGATATTAGAAGAGATACGTATATTTCTCTTTCAAATGGAAACATATTTTCAATTTCAGTTAAAGTAAACCTGTTGTTGTAGACTAAAACACTATTGGTTCTATAATAGTTTTCTATATCATCGTGTGATAGCCCTATGATAAAAAAGACTGAACTCCTTCTATGGTGTGGGATTCGGTTTTACCACACTTAGAGCAAGTCCATTCTAAATCATAACATATTTTTGGCATAGTATCAAAGAACTCTTTGACACTTTCCATATGCTTTAAACTAAAATTTAAGAAAAAATCTTTTTTCTCTTGTGTTGAGAAGTCTTTCATCATGAAAGCATCTTCACCTTGAGTCACCATTTCTGCACACTCTGTCAAAACATTCAAGATGGATGAGAAATCATCTTCATTCGACATTTTAGAAACATCTTCGTATTTTGGATATCTCATTTTTATACTAATATTTCTCTCAGGATCTAAAAGAATTGTGTTTGAATGATTCTCACTTCTCTGAACTCTAATTTTTTTCAAATCCATAAAAACGGTTTCAACGTGGTCACAATCTGTAACTTCAACATGTTTCATCTTCAACTCTATAACATCACCAACAGATTTTTCTCTCAACCTTAAAAATACATACTCAATATCAAAGAGGGGTAATTTATTAACATCATTAATACTGGTACACGAAGAAATCAAAGACTTCAAAGAATCTTGAATAACATTGATATCTTCTGAATTTTTAGTCAATTGGATATATTTCTCTTCTTTAACTAGAAAAGGTCTATATGTGAAAGTTTCCCCACTGGAAGGTAATGTGTCACTAAATCTTGGCGCATTTAGAATTGGTAGTTTTGTACTCATAATATAATTCTCCTATTATTTATTTTTAGTTTTCCCAAAATATTGTACAGACCAATATTCATATGAAAACCCGACAGTTAGTCTTAAAATATCTTCATTTGACCAATTAACATCTTGTGCAGAAATAGCAATTGGAAATATTTTATGATAAGTGAAAGTTGCTGACTTCATAGCACCCTCACCAACCGATTCAGCTGTATATAAATTAACATCTATTTTTGGTGAAATGAATTTGTCATAATATTCACTTTTCAATTCACCAGTACCTATAATTTTTTCCATCCATTTATCAAAAAATATTCTTTCTTTCATGGATGAGGAACAAACAAAGGTCAAAGTAAGATCTGTAAAAGTTAAACCATTCGGATGTTTCGATGATACAACATAATCTTTTCTTTCATTAGTTGTGATATTTTTACCAGGAACTTCCGCATTCTCACACCTAAAAGTTAGGAATTCTGAACCAAAAACATCTTCTTTACTTGATAGTAAGGGTGGTTGAATCACAACATCCATTAAATTAGCTCTTGCCAACCCACCACTTAAACTTGTTTGAAACTTTTTTAAATCTTGCATATCACTTATTATTTATAATAGTATTTCTAGAGTCTTGATAGATATTTCTTGGTAAAACTACACTACCTTGACTATCAAAAAACTTAGCACTTGGTAAAACCATTGCATATATCCACTTATCAGAGGGTATGTGATATAGTGGAGTTTTCAATTGGGAATATAAATACCTTTTTAGGCAAGGTTTATAAAACTTCTTCCCAGATATAGATTTTAGCATATTGTATCTCAATATGATTCTAGTATCTTCATCTAATTGACCAGTTGGTGATGATATATAATTCCAAAGTTGATCCATAAATGCGAATCTCATTGTCACAGGTAAGTAATGGAGATTTAGACCAAGAAACCCATTTTTATATTTTTCTATGACAATCGACATTGGAAAATAATCGTAATATTTCAACTTAGATTTGGTTTTAGCATCATAAGCAAACTGATATATATGACCCCACCTAGCACTTTTTTCCGTTCTAACTGATGATTCTTTTACCAGATTTTGGGATATTGCCTGACTCCTATCCCTCATCCATTCCATTGACTTATCGATAATTGATTTTTTTCTGGAATCATCCTTTTTAAAAAAATTAGATAGACTCATATATTCAATTCCTTTTCAGTAATTATCTTAAACTTCCACCCATACTTTTCACAAAATCTTTGAGCAGATGTCCATTTAGCATTATTTATTTGCCAAGTCACATTTTCTCTTAAATTTTTTTTATGTTTAATTCCAAATTTCCCACCTTTTGGTTTTTTCACTTGCGATTTTGGTTTTATCTCTATCATCAAAGTCTCTATTTTACCCTCACGATTTAACTTCTTAACTATAAAATCTGGATAGTATCTATGAACTTTTCCATCAACAGGTGATCTGTATGGGACACTGAACTCTTCTGAACTCCATTCTATTATGGAACGGTGTTCATCACAGAAAACCATGAACTTCCTCTCCCAAGAAGATCTATAAACTATGTTGTTTGAGTTTCCCCTATACTTTTTTTTATTTTTTATTTTATACTTTCCTGTCAATGGCATATAAATATATAGTAATTGGGGAGACATATATGGGTTTAAAAGACTTAAAAAATAAATTAAAAAGTGTTGGTATAGAAACTTCCAACAGACTTCGAAATAAAGCTGAGAAAAATCTGAGAGACAGTTTAATCAAAAATAATATGGACTACGGAATTCAGAATGATATAAAAAATTCAATCCAGAATGGTAAAATTGAAGTAAGTGATAGAAGTTTAGAAAAAATTTCAAAACAAAATATAAAAGTACCAAAATTCTCAACCCCAAAAACAAAATCAGAAATAAAAAACTTTGAAAAAGAGAATGGATCAGAAATTTTACAAAGTGCTTCTGAAATTGGAATGGGTGGTTCTCCACAAATCATGGAACATCTAAAAGAACAAGTATCCTCTAAAATGGAAGACCTTGTTTCAAAAGCTAAGTCGAAAGCAATTCAAACTGTAAATGATAAAGTTGAAAAGAAAATTTCAAAAGCACCTAAGAGTTTGAAGAATGCTTTTGATAGTAAAAACCCTAATGTCAAAAATAACCCAGCATACAAAACAAAAATTAATGCTTACGAATCAAAAGCAGAATATTTCAAATTTGTTGCTGAAGGTCAACCTAAAATTATTTTTGAAGTTTCCACTTTAAGGTCTATCGATACTGAGGATTCACAAGGTAATAAAGCATCTGGTGGTAATAGTTCTAAATCTAAAAAGGGTGGGGTAGACCCACTTAAAAAAGTAGCATTCCCAATATCAGCAGGTGGATTACAAACTTCTTATGGATTTGTTTATGATGCACAAGAAAAAATTGGATTTGATGCTGAATCCATTACCACAAAACTGTCTAAATCTTTTCTAGGTAAGGCAATGAACAAGGCGGGTGCAATTGGAGATGCGGCTCTTAGGGAAGAGGGTGTTGCTATTAATCCAAATCAAGAGCAGGTTTTCAGTAGTGTTGATTTTAGAAATTTGGCATTTGAGTTTGAAGTTTTCCCAAAAAATGAAAAAGAGTCTGAACATTTAGATAGAGTTGTTCATATGTTTAAATATTTTTCATCACCTTCTAAATCAGGTGATGCTGGTTTATTTTTGAGATATCCAAATTTGTGGAAAATAAGTTACAATGATGGTTCTGGTGGTAGTGCGGGTGTTTCATTTCAAACTAAACATTGCTATTGCCAAAAAGTTGAAATTTCTTACGGTAGTTCAGAAGGATATATGTTATTTAAATCTAACAATAAACCAACCTCTGTTAAAATATCATTATCATTTGTGGAGAATGCTTATATTTTAAGGGATGATATTGGAACTTCTTACACCAACGGAGGTAATTACTAATGTCTAAGTTTTTCGAATATTATAAAAAAACAGATTATGAATTGTCAGGTAAAGTGTTTAACTTGACCAACATCACTTTGAGATATAAGTTTAAACAAAACCTGACTAAAAATATTTACAACTTTTACGATTACACTCTTAAAGACGGTGAGAGATTAGACCATCTAGCTGACATGTACTATGGTGATAGTAAGTATGTTTGGGTTATAATACTAGCAAATGATATTATTGATCCTCAATTTGAAATCCCAAAACCAGATAATGAATTTAAGAAATATGTGATAAATAAATATGGGACTTGGGATAATGTTGTTAGGGGTGTTCACCACTATGAAAGAGTTGCTATATACAGAGACTCCAATGGTTCTAATTTGAAAGTTGCTGATTTAAACCCACCATTAATAATAAGTAAAGAAAAGTATGACACACTACTACCAGATGAAAGATTATCAGTCTCTAATTTAGATTACGAACTTGGTTTAAATGAAAGTAAAAGAACTTTAAAACTTTTAGATGTAAGTCAATTGTCCCTAATCATAAATTTAGTTGAGGAAGTCTTCAATGAGTGAAACTTTATATAATTTACCATCTGAATATCACATCGATTCAGTTGAACTGAAATCAAATGTTAATGACAGATTCTTTGAACTACTATATCTTTACAAACAGATAACCATAAATGAGGGAATTAACTTCCCATTCATGTACGGAACAATATCCATAGTTGATACAAATGGGATTATAGAAAACTTACCAATTATTGGAGAAGAGACTATCACCTTCAAGTTAAAGAAGAAAAGTGGTGATAAAAAATACTTCGAAGTTAAAGGTTCCGTGTATAGAATATCAAATAGAACGAAAGACCCGACAAAGAAAGTTGAATACTATGATTTAGATTTCATCACTGAAAGTGCTTTGATAAATCAAGTTAAGAGGGTTTCCAAAACTTATAATGGAACTGTATCAGAAGCAATTGAGAAAATAAGTAAAGAATATTTTGAACTTGAAAGAATAAAGAAGATTGATGAGGAAAACCCAAAACCTTATACCACAATTGTAATCGAAGACACTATGGATAAGAATAAGATAAACATTCCAAATATGAGTCCGTTAGATTCAATAGATTTCCTTTCCGACTACTTTTCATATTCAAAAGGTAGTAAGTCAGATAAAAACCCTTTCAACACAACTTTCAATTTTTTCCAGACTAGACAAGGTTTCTTTTTCCAATCGATGGAGAACTTGATACAAGAAAGATCTAAAGATGTAAAACATGAATATAACCTAATTAATAATTTATTCATAAAAGACGAATCAGTTGTTGTTGAACAGACTGATATATACACTGCTTCTGATTACAAATTACTAAATTTTTATGACAATTTCAGTTCATCAAATAACGGTTACTATGGTGGAACTAACTTTGCTTATGATTCACTAACAAAAACTTTACATGAATATAAACTGAATTACAACCAGAAGTTTGATGATATGTCTCATTTGGATAAGAACAACACAAACACTGACGAATTTATCTTCAATAAAAAACCAGAGAAGACTTTAATTTTGTCTCTATGTACAAACAAAGGTAGAGCAGATGATAAGAAGAATTACATAAAGGACCATACAACAGATGAAATTTTCTATTGTAGAGAAGATGAGGTTGATTTGTTGAAAAACACAAAACAGGAAAGGTTTAATAATGGTTTGGTTGTTGAGATGACAATCCCTTCTAATATCAATCTAAATGTTTGTGATGTTATCGATTTAAAGTTTCCGAGTTTTCAAAGAGAGAGTAATAAAAAAGATTATAGAGATGATAAATATTTTAGTGGAAACTATATTGTAATCTCTATTCAACATGTAATATCAAGTATTGATCAAAAAAGTTGGAATATGGTTGTCACATTGATGAAAGATTCATATAAAAGTGAGATAAAGTGATATGTTTGGTTTTGACCCAGTTTGGTTTATAGGTGTAGTTGAGGATAGGAAAGATCCTTTGAAAGTTGGTAGATGTAAAGTTAGATGTTTAGGTTTTCACCAGCAAAACATTTCAGAATTACCAATTAAAGACTTACCTTGGGCTCAATTGCTAATACCACCAAACAGTCAAAATGAAATTAAACCACCAAAAGAAGGTTCTTGGGTTTTAGGTTTTTTCAAAGACGGTAAAAAATGTCAAGAACCTATGATTGTTTCATTGATTCCTGGAATACCGACATTCTCATCGGAGGATTCATCTGAGAATCAAGGTTTTTATGATAAGGCATCTGACAAAGGTGAGAGACCTTTTCCACCAGAGAGTTTAACCTACACAACTGATGGAAAGAAACTTGAAATAAAAGAGGGTAAGTCTGATTACTACCCTTCAAAAAATGAGGGATATCTTAAACAACCCACTGATGAACCTGACACTCCAAGAGTTTCAAGGAATGATCAAGACAAGAAATATTTGAATGAGAAGACAAATCTACCAAAAGATACTCATATTGATAAAGTCAAAGAATGGAGAATTGGTGGAGATAATTATGAAACAAAAGGTATAGAGAAAGCACTTTCTCAAAAAACTGTTGGAGAAAATTCAGCATATTCTAAAAAAGAAAATATTGATAGAAAATCAGAGAACACCATAGAAGAGACTGATGATGGTAAGGTTTGGAGAGAGAAAGAAACTGATTATAAATCCTCATATCCTTATAACAAAACTGAACAAACTGAATCAGGACATGTGTTTGAGGTAGATGATACAAAAGGTGCTGAAAGGATACATCAACAGCATAGGTCAGGAACTTTTCAAGAGATACATCCTGATGGTTCAAAAGTTGAAAAGGTCATGGCAGACAATTTTCATATTACCCAACAGAACGAATATAAACTAAATCTAGGGAATTATGAAGTCACTATAAAGAAAAACAAAGGTGAACGTGTTGAGGGTGATATATTCATTCATATCAATGGAGAAAGGTCTTTGAAGATTGATAAAGATTCTCATGTAGAGATTTTAGGGAATGATACCTATACAACAGCAGGAAACAGGGAACAGACCATAGGTACAGATTCAACTAAAAATTATAAGAAAGAAACTGTAAGAGGTGATAGGACTGAGGTTGTTGAGAAAGATCACACTGAAACTGTTAAGGGTAATAGGTTGGAAGAGGTTAATGGGAGACATACCGAAGTTGTTGACGGAACTCACGTTTCGGATAGTGCTGGAGAGATGACCTTGAGAGCTCCAACTATAAATCTAAATTAACCACCTGCAAAAACATTACCACTACCATTAGCAGCTGCCGAGCCACAGGAAACTGGATCTGATATTCTCCCAAGTTGTTTACTATTAGAGTTTACAGAAGAACTCCCTGCTGCCAAACTGCCACCATGACAGGGGATTCCACAACAATGCACATTCCAACTATCACCTTGTCTATGAACTGGTATTGAGTTGCAGAAGACATTTGGACTTCCTTGTGCGTTGGGTCTTGGGGGAAAACAACCATGACCTGTACAAATATCACCTTTTCTATGAACTGCTGGCATATCTATCCTTTAAAAAGCTAAATTGAAGTATGGTTCATTCACTGTTGCAGGGAAAACATTAGTTACTAGAAACGTCAATCCATCTGATTTAATAATGTCATTAGTATTTATATTACCCAAAACATTTTTTAAATATAAAGTTATATTTTCATTTTCTTGATTTAGATTCTGCAAGTAACCCGAAGAATATGTATCAGAACTAAAATCATCGGATTCAAAATAAGTCCCTTTCTCAACTACTCTCCCCACAACCACATTATTATTATTTTTAACTTCTTTTGTGATATTTAACAAACTCCCATTAATGCTTTTTAAATTAACACCTATAATTTTGGTAACTTTTAAATTTTTTGGAACTCCATTTTCAAATTCACCTAAATGACGTAAATAAGAAATTCCATCATAAAACTTAACACCATTAAAAGTGAAGTATTCGACATCACCTCTCAATATCTGCTCATCCAAATATTTAGTTATGAATAGATTTCTTATAGATGAATAATTTCTTCTAACCGTTATTTTAAAAGTTCTTGAGATTGTCATTTCTTCAAAATCTTCATTTCCTGGTGTTGAAGGGTCTTTATCGTAAAAGGTTATATTAACTACAACATCAACCTCATGAGAGTTACCTTGGTCTTGTATTTGATGAAAATTCCCACCAGCAGTTATCAAACTGTGGCCAGATTTATAATAACCGTCTTCTGTGTCATACTTATCAAAAGTGAAATTGTCAGGGAGTTTAAATTTATCAACATATTCAGATAAAAAATTCAACCCTTCACTTCTTGGATCATCATCGTCTAGTTTAGTGTAAGTTTTCAGTAATATATTGACCGATTTTCCACCCTCATCAATAGTTTCAAACTTATCTATATTTGTAACATTAACTTCTGAAGATTTAATTTCTATTCCAGAAAATATAACTTCCGTCTTAACTGTAGAAAAAATAGGAGTGAAAGAATCTTCGGATGAAGTGGTTGAAGTACCACTAGTTCCACCCTGACTTCCACTTCCTGTAGATTGTTGTGGTGGATTATACTTCAGATTTATTTCAGATTTGAAGTTTAAAGATTCTAAGGCAACTTTCCCAACATTTTCGAAATTATACTGGTCAAGATTATCGGCTTCATTTTCAAGTATGTATATTTCTTGACCTTCTTCTTCAAAATCCCCACTCCATTCCCAAGTAGTATTTACAGAATTCTGGTTAGTTGTCATTCTCTTCTTCTATTGTTGGGGATAGATTGTCATTAAATCTAACAGAAAATGGTTCACCAGTTCTTGGATTTTTCGATGTGTGATTACTTGTGAGATATAATTCCTCAGAAGTTTTCATATTCAAATCACCCATGATCAGAATTCTCAAATCCCTATCATACGTCAATGTATCTCTTGTTTCAGAAATAGTGTCTTCATCAAAATCAAGTTTGGATAGAAAACTGACCAATCTTTCAAGTCTGTCCTCTGGAATTTTGGATAGTATTTCTAATATCTTGAGATATTTATCTGCTCTTGTCTCTTCCTTCGAAGTTTCTATTGATTTCATCCACAAGCTCCTAATAATATATCACCTGTCCACATTAAGAAGAATGGTGACATCAACATTGCTATTGTGATGTAGATGATAAAGAACCATCTGAAAAATATCTCTAAATGGTCTGCAACATACTTAAAACTGTTTTTGAATCTTTCTTTCATAATTTAACCTCACTTATCTTTAAAATAAGACCACCCTTTGATAAAATTATTCTATGGATTTGACCTTTAGGGATTTCAATGACATCTCCAAGTTTTAATTCGAAAGGCATCTGATTATCAAATTGAAAAAAACAATAATGGGTATGTAGAACTTCAACTTTCCTGTCAACTAAATCTGAATGCCATATAAATTTTTCTTTATCGGAGTAGAAAAAACTTCTTAAAAATGTTTTTTCATCAATATAAGTATCACTATATGGTTTTTGATACCAAGATTTTTCTACCAAAAGAAATTTCCTCCACCTTTAAGACCTAATGCTTTTGCATATCTAGGCAATCTACATGCCCAATACCCTGGTTTAGTCTTATCTTTTTTTTGTTCACATTTATGTCTTGCAACAAAACTTTTTCTTGCTTCTGGATCATTTATTTTTGCTGTTAGTCCAGTTGTATCTCCGAACTCAACTTTAATTACATTACCCTTATCATTCTTCACATAAACATAATATTTTTTTGAACCACCTCTTTTAGGTTTATTCAATTCAACTTTTTCATCTTCTTCAACTAAAGGGAAATCCAAAGGTATTTCTTCACCTTCATACATCGCAAACTTACCCAAATCACCTTCAAGAATTTCTTTGTCGAAATATTGAAGTTCAGTTAATTCACCGTTGAACATCATCCTTCTTGCTTCAATAAAGAAGTTAAAATATTCTTTCGAACCCATTCTGAAGATATTCTCTGTGAATGGAACTTCATTTTCAATATGAAACTCAATAGCTTCTTGAACATGATTTTTTTCTACAAAAGTTTTGATGGAGTATTTCATTTCAAGTTGTCTTCAAATTTGTCTAATTCATCTTTTACTTTTTCATATTTGGTTTCTAGTTTTGCAGCAAACTTTGCATCAATTAAAGACCAAACCAAAAGAATAGTCAATCCCCACATTGCAATGTATCCAAAATATTTAACTGCCATGGATAATAAAAATATACCGACGATCCATATCGCCATTTGTCTTTGTAATTTACTCATTTTAACACCTCGTAGTTTATTTATACCACATAAAAGATAGAATGTCAATAGAAAAGAAAAAAAATATACTAAGTATTATTATTAATATTTATTATAAATAATATTATATTAAGATCTTATTAATATATATTATTATATATTTATATATTATATTTATTTATATATAATACTTTAGTATATTTCCTTGCAGGAAAAGGTGGAACCTACTTATGAGTGGAAAAAGAGAATTTAGTGATATATCATTGTCCTTTGAAAAAAACCCAGTAACAAATGATGTAGTAAAAGTAAAAAACGATATTGCTGTTAAACAATCAATCAAGACATTAGTTTTGACAGAATTCTTTGAACCACCTTTTCAAAAAGGTAAAGGGACCAGAGTTAGGCAAATATTGTTTGACTTAATTACAGATGATGGTGCTGATTTACTAAAGAAAGAAATTACAGATGTGATTACAAATAGAGAACCAAGAGCAAACTTGATTGATGTTCTTGTTCAACCAATACCAGATGAAAATAGATATATAATAAAAATTATTTTTTCCATGATAAATACTTTAGAACCATTAGAAGTAGAATTGTTTGTTTCTAGAGTGAGATAAGTTTGAGGTTATAATGTCAAATATTAAAGTAACAGATTTAGATTTTGATATCTTAAAAGAGAATTTAAAAGATTTTTTAAGAGGTCAAGAAGAGTTTCAAGATTATGATTTTGATGGGAGTGGATTACAAATACTGCTTGACATACTTTCAGCAAACACACACTACAATGCAATTTATCAAAATATGGTTGCAAATGAGATGTTCTTAGACTCTGCTGTTTTAAGAGAGAGTGTAGTTTCTAGGTCAAAAGCATTAGGATATACACCAAGTTCAATTAAATCTGCACAAGTTGAAGTCACTTTAAATGTTGTTGAAAAAGACCCTTATCTAGAGCAACCAGCAAGTGTTGCTTTACCAGCATTCTCAAATTTCTCTGCTTCAAAAGATGGAGTGACTTATATTTTTCAGAATACAGAAGGTCACAATTTATCTGATTCTGGGGAAGTTGATAGTGGTGGTAGGAAAATATATACAGATACTTTTACAATCAGGCAAGGTATTATGGTTGAACAAAACTTTGAGGTTAAGTTTCAAGAAGATCCAAATCAGAGATTTATTCTAGACAACCTCAATGTTGACATCTCAACTTTAATTGTCAGTGTTAAACAGAATCCTCAAGATGTTAATGCCACTTATGCTGTATCATCTTTGGCTGAAAATGTTGTCGAACTTGGACCAAATGATAATGTTTACTGGGTGAATGAGAATGAATCTGGTAAGTATGAATTATTTTTTGGTAATGGTAGAATTGGTAAAAAGTTGACAGATGGTACACTTATAAAAATTCAGTACTTGACAACTTCTGGTTCTATAGGTAATAATATAGATACTGGTTTCACTTTCTCTGATGTAATCACTACAGACACTTCAAGTTATGAACTTAGTTCTATATCAAGAACCTCGGCATCATTTGGAGGGGCAGAGAAGGAATCCTTGGAGGAAATAAGGTTTACATCACCCAAGTACTATGAAATGCAAAATAGGACTGTTACAGCACTAGATTACAAGTACCTAGTACAAAAGAAATATCAGAATATCGAAAGTATTAAAACTTGGGGTGGGGAAGATAATGATCCAGTTTATTATGGTAGGGTGTTTATTTCTCTAAAACCAAAAACTGGATTCTTTATAACTGACACTGCTAAACAAAGTATCATTAATGATATTGTAAAAGATTATAATGTTGTTACTATTGATGCAGAAATAGTAGAACCAGAATACACCTTCATAGAACTTAGGTCAGAAGTTAAATATAACCTCAGAGAAGTTCCTCAAGGTGAAGAATATGTTAAAAATTTGGTGTTAAGTTCAATACAAAGTTTCAATCAAGATAATCTTGGTAAGTTTGACTCGTATTTTAGATTCTCGAAGTTGGTTGCTAAAATTGACAGTGCATCTGATGCAATAAAATCAAATATATCAACTGTTAAAATAAAAAATAGATTGGTTCCAATATTGGGTATATCATCATCATATGTTAGTAAATTTAATGCAGAAGTAAATCCTGCAACTTTAACTAGTTCAAATTTCACTTATGATGGTGTTTCTAACTGTTTATTGGAAGATGACTCAAATGGGAATATTAATGTGGTTAGTTTTTCTGGTAATGTGAAATTATCAGTTAAATCTAATGTTGGTATAATTGATTACAACAAAGGTTCTATATCATTAAATGGATTTTCACCAACAGAAATAACAAGTGGTGATGACTATATAGATTTGATACTAACACCCAAAAGTTCTGATCTATCACCTTTGAGAAATCAGATATTGGAAATAGATTTGGGTTCTATAAATATTAGTATGAATAATATATCAGAGCAATTTCTGACTCAAAATGAATTTTAAAAATGACATATCAAAATAATAAAATATCTGAACTAATAGAGGAGCAACTTCCCAATTTTTTACAAGAGGAAGGTCCGAAATTTGTCAAATTTGTAGAGAAATATTATGAATTTATGGAGACTTCGAAATTAGAAGTCTCTTCTAATGAGGAGTTAAATTTAATTTTCTCTTCTAACACACCAAGTGTTAAAATAAGAGCAAGTCAACAAATAGATGGATCTGAACACACTAAACATGTTTATGCCGAAGTTCTCAATTCCTACCTTCTAGAAAATGGTAATTATGTTTTTTATATAAAAGAGAATAATCAGCAAATCCAAGTTTTGGGTGTTTCTGATTCGGATGTTCACCCTTCACTAAATCCAAATGTTGGACATTTTAATGTTGGGGACGATGTATCCCAAGAACAACCTGATGGTAAGATTGTTAAGGGTAAGATATTACATATATCAAATAAAACAGTCACTGTAAAAGAGATTGTTGATGGTAAAGAAGTTGATGTTGATTATACCTTTATTGATAAAATAGTTGTATTGAATAACGTTACATCTGAAAATGAGAAAGAATATTTTGGTATTTTTGATGTAACCAATACAGGGAATAATACTTTTAATTTAGAAAATGGGGCAAATTCAATTCCAATATTTGATGTTAAATCTCAAGACTCTACATCAACAAGGGGTTTTTTATCCGGTGATTCGGTTGAAATCCTTACAGGTGATAATGGGTATACTGGTGAATTGAAAGTTGTTGATTACATTCAGAATGCAACGTTGTCATCAAAAAATCTATGGAACTTGCAAGACATTGACAGAACTCTTGATGATTATGTTGATTTCTTTATGAAGGAATATCTAGAAGGGTTCCCATTATCATTCCCTAACCAATTTCAGAGCACTGACATTGACGTTTCCGAATTTAAAAAGTTTTTAGTCAAACATTCCAGAGAGTTCTATCAATCAAAAGGGACTGAGGATTCTTTTAAATACTTTTTTAGAACAATTTTCAATGAAGATGTAAGAGTAAGTTATCCAAAAGATAATGTTTTAAAACCATCTGATAATACCTTTTCAAAATCAAAAACAATAACAGTGAATCCGAACGATATAACAACTATCCCAGAAATTGCTTCTCAAAAAATAGTTGGTCAAAGTTCTGGTGTAAGTGCTTACGTTGAAACCATATCAAGCACCAAAAGAGGTGGATATTTTGTATATGAGATTGTCCTAAATGAATATGGTATCTCTGGTGACTTCTTAGAAGGTGAAAATGTATATTTGGAAAGTGACCCTTCAATAATTATAGGTACAATTTATTATGGTGCTTCAAGTATTTCAATCAATGATGTTGAAGAATCCTT
>Ga0066840_10000009_pt1 | contig 44384 bp, 21 predicted proteins | sample ETNtaG_32_FD_67281 | JGI IMG/M metagenome (GOLD analysis project Ga0066840, IMG submission 67281) | Marine microbial and viral communities from oxygen minimum zone, Eastern Pacific Ocean - ETNP201302PF84A | ecosystem: Environmental > Aquatic > Marine > Oceanic | place: Pacific Ocean: Eastern... | reverse complement strand
CTCCAACCGCAAATGTATCTGACATCTATTCGTTCAAGATGTTTGATGGTGATAATATTACTGGTTCTGGTATGTATGGTGTTGTCGGAGGACAGAACTTCTCATGAGTGGATTGTTTCCCAGAATTCCTACTTCTCTGGATCTAAATGGTCCAGAGCTTTCTTTTGTACAACAACCAGTCGGAGCTGCTACCAGTGTTTCTTCTGGAACAGTTTCTTTTGTTGGTATTGCTACTGCTATATTTCCAGAAGATCAGGAATCTAGAAATGAGAACAGTGGATATATTGCATATCGTTGGTATCGAAATGGAGAACTTTTAACTGATAGTATTAATGTAACTGGTGCAGCAACTACTACTTTGACGTTATCTGGATTGGAAAATCCTGATGACAATGGAATAAATGTTTTTGTTCGTGCTGATTATGTCCCATCTGCATATGAAAGTGGATCAACTGGAAATGCATACAATGAACCGTTGGATTCTAATACTGCAACTGTCACAGTATTTCCAACTTTTGAGATTACAAGTCAACCAGAAAATATAACAGTCGTAGAAGATGTACCCGCAGTTTTTGACGTTGACGCGGAAACATCTGATGGTTCTGAATCAAAACTTTCATATCAGTGGAGTTTAAATGGTCAACCACTCGCCGATGATGGAGTTTCTGTTATCGGATCTCAGACAAAAGAACTGAGAATCACAAGGAGCATACCTGCACTGGAGAGAGTTTTTTGTACAGTCTCTCATTCCAATGCACAACCAGGTATTCTTACAACAACTGAAGCAAAGTTAGATATTACACCAGCAAGAGTTGTTCTTAACTATGAAAGATTTGGTGCTGGTTCTGGTGGTAGTGTTTTGGTGGGATCCAGAAACTTGGTTGCCGGAGGACATTTATCGTTCCGCGCTGATGCGAATGTAAGGTCTCGCACAATTGTTGTTTATCCTCCGGAAAAAGACGTAGATGTGAAGATTACACTTGGTGCGGCTGCTGGTGCTGATCGTGGAAATTATCGTGGAGGAAATGGTGGAATCTCAGTATTTAAAATGAGAATGATAAAGGATACTGAGTATGTCATTAAACTTGGCGTAAACTCTTTTCAGGGTGGAGGACCAAAGGGCGGAAACAATGGGGGCGGTGGACTTGCTGTCATCTATCGTAAGGCAACTGTGATTGCTGTTTGTGGTGGCGGAGGTGGTGCCGGTATCAATGGTCGTGGTGGTGATGGTGGTGGATTGCAAATTGCTGGAGAAGATGGTAAGGGAAGAAATCATGGAATTGGTGGAGAGTTCTTTCCAATTGATAATTTAGGTGTTGCTGGGTATACTCAAGCAGGAAGAACTGCATATAATCAATTTGACACTAGAAGTTCTGGTGGAGGTAAACTCGGTGGATGTACATTGGGTAAGTACTGGCATATTCAGGGAAAGACTCCTTGTGAAGATGTGGGGAATGTTAGATTTTATAGTGCTGGTGGAGTTCCTGATAATCAAACTTCTATATTGATTCGTGGATATAAGTCTGGTCAGGGATTCCGAAATAATGGTGGTGCTGCTAGTGGTAATCAGGGTGGTGGTGGATCTGGTGCAAGAGGTGGATCTGGTGCATTGGGTGATGGTGCAGGTGGTGGTGGCGCTTCTGGGTATGCGTCTAGTGAAATTGAGCTCCTGAATAGTATGGAACTTCCTGGTGGTACAGAGTTGGGTGGTAATGACGATGTTTCATTTATTACACTCGAAGCATTTATAACCTCACAGGATAATAACTACCCGCCATATATTCCACCTGCATCTGGTGCCCCAATGTCGAGAGAAAGAACGGTAACTTGGAATGTTTCAAGAAGCACTGGTAATGAAAACACGGTCACATTTACAAAGGAGAGTGGTATTGGTCCAGCATCAGTAACTTGGGGACCAAACAGTGCAAGTTTAACGTCACAGATTTCTAAAGATTCTGTATATACATTCTCAAGTTCATCATCAAGTACTGGTCAAGAACTCAGTCGGAGACTTGATGGAAACACTCTGAAGATAGAGGACGGTGGTGATAATGATTTTGATGATTTGACTATCACTCCAAGTGATGGAAGATTTACAAGTGACTCTCGATGGGTTGCTGATTGGTGATATAAATAATAAAAAATATATTGGGGGAGAGTGAACCCAAATGGCAGTCAATAAGAATTTTGTCGTCAAGAATGGATTGGAGGTTAGTGATAACCTAATTCTTGCCGATGCACTAGAGGGAAGGGTCGGCGTTGGAACGACTACTCCACAACAACTTCTTCATGTATTCGGTGGCATTGGAGTCACTGATGCTTATGTCACGGGTATTACTACCATTGCAGAGAATCTTCAGGTTGGTCCTGGCGGAACAGTTCTGAATGTTATTGCAACTCCTGGTATTGGAAACTCTGTTGGTATTGGAAATTCTACTCCAGAATACTTACTGGATGTTCGTGCTCCAGTCTCAACAGGACAAACCTCACTGTATGTTTATGGTGATGCAAGAATCACTGGCGATCTGCATGTAGGCGATGACCTAACATTTGATGAACTAGATGCTCGAAATGCAAATATCTCTGGTCAGACCAGTGTCAATTTTCTGAGTGTTGCTGGAGTATCGACATTTGCTGGCATTGGATTCTTCGGAAGCGATTTGCATGTTGATGGAAATCTGAATGTAGTTGGTGATGTTGTTTATGACGAGGTGAATGGAAGAAACCTCAACATCAGTGGCATTACAACAACACAAAATCTTGAGGTCTTAAATCAAACTTCGCTGAATGATCTTAGTGTTTCTGGAATCTCAACTTTAACAAATCAAGTAGAGATTCGAAGTGATGACACAACACCAGGAAGAATTGATTTCTATTGTGAAGTCAACAATCTTCATAGAGTAAGATTAAAGTCCCCTCCTCACGCAGAATTTAGTGGCAATCCAGATGTAATACTTCCTAGAGTATCTGGTGATCTTTTAGTCGGCAATACTACATCACCAATCAGTCAAGATCTGAATACGACCGGTATCATCACCGCAAGTTATTTTTATGGAGACGGAACACATCTTGAGAATGTAATTCGTGGAGTCGGCATTCAGACTGGTGGCGGACCTATTTCATATGGTGCTACGATTCTTAATTTTGCTGGTCCCGGTGTTAGCACTTCGTATTTTGATTCGAATGTTGGTGTCGGAACTATCTTCTTTAGGGGTGGTGGTGGAGGAGGAGCAAATGTAGAAGTTTCAAACAGTGCTCCTGAGGATCCAAATCTTGGTGACCTTTGGTTTCATAGTGAAATAGGTAGAACCTTTATTTACTATGATGAAACTGAACTTGGTGTCGGTACTGATGCTTTTTGGGTTGACGCAGCTCCTGCAGCTTCCTCTATTTCTTCTGTAAATAATAATATTTCTGGTAACGCATCAATAACTATTTCTGAAAATGCTCCAAATACATCTCCATTACTCGAAGGAGCTCTTTGGTGGAATAGTTCTGCAGACGATGCAAGTTTATATGTCCTTTATCAAGATCCAGATACTGGATTAAAACAGTGGGTTGAAGCAAGTCCTGCTACTATTACTGTTGATATGTCAAATTATAATACGTCTGATGAAGTTGATACCAAGATTGCGGATGCTAACTTTACAACACCGTCTGAAGTTGATACTAAGATTGCTAATGCTGCTTTGAGTCTAGCCTCTCTTCCAACACTTCCATAAATAATAAGAAGGAGTCATCTAAAAAGTGTCGTTAAATTTTCCAAGTTCACCATTCATTGGTCAAGTTTATTATAATTCTACCGCTCAGTATTTTTATGAGTGGGATGGAAGTGTTTGGAAGAGCGTTCCTCAAACAAGTTCTTCACACATAAAAGTGATTGATGATATTTCTTCTTCATTTAATGGAGTTAATACATCGTTTGTGATTACTTCTGATTCACAAGTGATATATCCAGAGTCATCAAAATTAATCCGATTAAATTTGGGTGGTGTAATACAAGATCCATCAAGTGATTATTCTGTTTCTGGATCTAATTTAATATTTTCTACGCCGCCAGCTGCAGGATTATCTTTTTCTGCTATTATTCTGGGGACAACATATAATACATTTGGAACTGACATTCAAATTGTTGGTGAAGTTCTTCTTGGATCTTCTCCATCATGGACTGGAACCTCTGGAATTACAGTTTCTCAACAATCATCCGGAACATATCGAGTGGTTTTTGATTCCAGTTTTGGTTCCCAATATGACTATATTGTTAATGCAAATATCATGGATCATGCCGTGTCTGCAATTGGCATTACCAGACATACAGATCACTGCGAGTTCACAATTTCTGATACAAATACTGGTAATGCAATTGATACTGGCAATTTGTCTGTCAGTATAATTAATAAACCATAAGTGACTCAATTCTATAAATAAAAAAGTAGTGCCTAGTAACCCAAGAGAACGAAAATGGCAATTAAAATCCAGGGACAAACAGTTATTGATAATGGTCAAAATATCAATGTAACTGGAACTGTTACTGCAAATTCTTTCCAATTACCTGATGGATCACCTATTAGTGGTAGTGCATCCATCACTGTTGGAGAATCTGCACCAGATACGACATCTTTAGAAGAGGGTGCTCTCTGGTGGAATAGTTCCTCAGACGACGCAAGTTTATATGTTCTTTATGCTGATCCAGATACTGCAGCAAAACAGTGGATCGAGGCAAGTCCTGCCACTTCTACAGTGGATTTGACTGCTTATAATACAGCTACTGAAGTTGATACAAAAATTGCTAATGCTGCACTTAGTCTGTCCTCCTTACCAGCACTGCCATGAGTACCATAAATGACTCTGACCTACTTCTTGTTGAACGCAACGGAAACCTTCACCAAATTACCTACGATCAAATGAGCACACTAAACGACGACGATATCCTACTCGTAGAACGCGGTGGGGTTCAATATAAAGTAGAAGCACAGTATGTGAGTACCGGACCCAATGGTGTCATTCTACCTTCTGTGGAGGTTTTGACTCCTTTGAATGGTGCAGGTTTGAACGACGGACAATCATATACCCCAATGTCTTCTGCGTATGTGTCTACTGACACTACACCCATCTGGTTCCGGTACTTCCCCGTGGTCATAACCACAGTGTCTGGTGGGTCCTGGACAAATGAGAATAACATTTTTGACGGCAACGATACGACCTATGCTACTCTTGGAGGAGCTGCTGGTGTCGTAAGTCAAGCCACCTATCTCAACAAGACTCAATTTGGACAAGACGAAAAAACAGTACGAGTCTGGGCGTATGCATCTGGTGGTGGTACGATTGAGGTTCTTGATGAAAATGACTCTATCCTCCGTACCTACCAGTTACCTACATCGGCAGGTCAACTTGATATTGGTATGGTACGATTTGAAAATAAAATCCGATTCACTACTACTAATACAAACGAGAACCTGTACATAGCCAAAGTTCTATACGGTGTTGGTTCGGGCGAAGCAGAGGGATGGTTTGCCGATTCCATCCTGCCCAGCCGGGTAGCATTCGAGTTCACTGATGATACTGACCTTGATAAGATGGTGGCTCCCATCATCATGACCGATGAAAACGGAAATGTTAAGGTTCCTACCACCTCAACGGTTGACTCGACAACGACTATTCCTGGCGAAAATAAGGACCTTTTAGCTTCTAAATGGTATAGCAACGGGTCCGAACAGACTTACAACTCCGGTGATGGTGGTAACAATGCCCCAGTTGGCCCTCGGATGTCATGGATTAAGGAAAATAACTCTACACCAGGTCTTATTGCTGACAACGTAGCAATTAACGGTAGTTATCTTACTACTTCTAATAGTAATGGCAAAAGTTCTTTCTGGGCACCCGAGCTCTATACGAATGCGTCCGTATACAGGTCTAACAGTGGTCAGTATAATAACAGCGGCAAGTATAATTATGTCAAGGAAATCGGCGTATCACCTGGGATACTCGACATTGTTAGTTGGACTGGTGATGGAACTAGTCTGCGGGAGATTCCCCACAATCTAGGCATGAAACCTGGGATGATTATTGTTAAGAGCACCAACAACCCGGCGGGTTGGGCTGTTTGGCACAAAGATATTACGCCTGGATATAGACTGAACCTTGACACTCAGGGTTCGCAAGATCCAAATGCCAATACTTTCAGATCAGAACCTACTAAGGATGCTTTTTATGTGGGAGAAAACGGATCTACCAACGCTGGTGGGTACGAGTATGTAGCCTATGTATACCCTGCTGATTCTCCTGGTAAGGTTAAGTGTGGTACATATAGTGGCAATGGAGCTAACCAATACATATATTTTGACTTCCAACCTGACTTTGTTTTAATTAAACGCACCACTGGTGCTTCTGACTGGATTGCTGTTACTACAAAAACAGCGGAAATTTACAAATATTGGATGCCAAACCGAGAAGATGTAAGTTTTTATGGCAATGGTGGCGATTATATTGGTCTTAGTACCCATTATTTTTCCTTAAATGGTGGAGCCACAGACTACAACTCTTCGGGTCACGAATTCATCTATCTCGCAGTTGGTGCTAACCTTACAGGTCCCAATTCAACCCAACTCAACCTGCTGAGTGGTCAAGACCTGGAGTACTTCACTACGGGTACTCAGATTACGAGTAATGCATCGGCTAGCGGGAGTAACATCTCTTTTAGTTCAAATACACATTCGGGCAATGGTTCATTAACCTTCCGTATGCCTAACGTTAGTAGTAATACTAACTGGTTTGATATAACTCCAGCAACTGGGAATAAATGGTTGGTATGGATTAAGGCATATTCTTCATCTGGATTAGATCACGTTTTACATGACAGTGAGCGTAATTATTACGAACGCCTAGAAACAAATAGGACTAATCCTAACACATACAACGATAATAAGTATATACTTCCACACAAGGACTCGTCAAACTCTGGTTATAATGTGACCCCATCGGGCGAAGATCATAATGAAAATAATGTCAATTTCATCAGTTGGAACTTCTTAGCAGCACCTCAGTTCTTCGATGTTCAGAAGTATGTTGGTACTGGTTCAGGTACTAATAAAGTTATCTCGCACGACTTGGGTGTCGAACCTGGTTGCATTATTGTAAAAGGACTAAGCAATGACTATAACTGGGCGGTTTATCATAGTGAACTTGCAGAAGGTCAGTATTTATTCTTAAATGGTAATAGTCCTCCTTCATTAAGTATAGGTAGTTTCTTTGTGGGTGCTGATGAAAACACCTTTACGGTAGGTGATTCGACGCTGACTAGCGAAGTCAATAAGGATTTCATTTCTTACATCTTTGCCAAGGACACTCCTTATGTGAAGTGTGGTAAGTATGTCGGCAGTGGCAGTGGTACATCCGTTAATGTTGGATTCAAACCGCGTTGGGTGATGATTAAAAATATTAGCGAAGCTTTTGACTGGATGATATTGGACAAGAATATACCATCTAATAAAACCTTGTCCCCAAATACAACTTCTCAATCAGTTGCTCTCGCCAATGGTTATCAATTCACAAGCAATGGATTCTCGTTTGGTGGCAGCGATCTGGAAACAAACCACAGTACCTATGAATATGTCTACATCGCCATTGCTGATGAAAGTGAGGGACATCCACCATCTCCTCCATCCACATCTACAGTAACTGAAACTCCTGACCCCAATACTGCCCAGATGGTGGTCAATGCTGAGTCATTTGATGTGGGTGCTACTGCCTCTGCTCCTGCTTTGGAAGCTAGCATCACTCAGATCGCTGGCGCTGATGGCAATAGACTCATTGTAGATGCTTCGACAGGTACGTGGATGCCTGGTCTCTATGCTAAGGGTACAGAAACTACCATTGATGCTCCTGGTCCTGATGAGATCACATTCACTTCACAGAACCAGGGCACTCCTGCATTCAGCGGTGTGGATGCAACTCTTGCAAGTCGCACCTGGACATTGGAATCTGGAACAACATCAACCGGTCCTTGGACATTGGTTGATACTTATGTAGATTATGATGTTCTGAATAGTCAAACGGGTGCCACTCCGTGGACTTCTAACAAACCTAACTTGTCACCTAACACATTCTACAGAATTAAAGTTCAGTATAATTCCACTAACGCAGAGTCTGTCGAATCTGTATATAACACCTTTAAAACCGGAGATGCATGATGAAGTACTACTATCAACCAGAAAATAGAATCATCACAACAGAAGAATTAGTTCGTAAGTACGGGTCCCCAACACCCGTACCCGGACTTGGGACTTATGAACTTACTTCCCAACCAGATTTCACACCAGTTGCATTTGCACTGATGCCTGATGGAAAATATGCTCCAATCCAGAGCATCTGATATATTAATTACCAACTTTATCCAATTTCTAAATACTAAAAGAAATGTTCAAACAAAATTTCGCACACAATGATCGGTCATATAATGCTCAGTCACAATACAAAGGAGGTAATTGAAAATGTCCGCTATTAATTTTCCCGATCCTAGTCAATCACCATGGACCAATAGTTCAACGGGTATTACTTATACTTACTCGAATGGTGTTTGGAAGGCATTAAGTTCTGAGGAAGTATTCCTTAAAGAGTCTGATGCAGAATCAACGTATTTAAAGCAAGCTGACGCAAACTTTGTCTCTTTGAGTGATGGTGGAACACAACAAGTCATCTCTGGTGGTGGTGGACTGAACGTCGATGGTGATGTTCAGAAGAAAGGAAATACTGTTCCTTCTGCCGTAATGGGAGCATCTGCGCCATCAAATCCTGGTATATGTGATTTCTGGACCGATACTTCTGGCGATGATCCAGTCCTTAAGAGTTGGAATGGTACAGAATGGGTAGAAGTTGGATCTTCAGGTGCTAGCGAGTTTGCTCCTGTCATCAGCAATGTAACTTTGACAGAGAATGATACTACTGGAGATCGTTTCACCAGTCAGACATTCGATGTTGATATTACAATGCTGCGTGAAGGTGAACCATTCAGTCAAAAAGCACTCAAAGGTGAGGTAACTGCTGAGTTTGCAGTTTATCCCAATAGTGAACCCGTTTCTTCTAATGCAGTAGTCAGTTACCCGAACACCACAAGAACAACGTATCAAATGACCTCAGGAGTGTCTTCAGGATCTCAGTCGGTTAGAGTTTGGGCTCCTAATGCATCGGGGACATATATGTGGTATTTTATCTACAAAAATCAAGATAGTTACGTATATGTTTACGAAAACTCCACTCCAGGCAATTTCAGTGACGGCGGCGCTACATCACTTTACTATCAACGCCATGCAAGCGGCACTCCTGGAGCAGAATATGCAGATTACTTCAAACCGAGTGGCGCTAATCCATATCATTATATAATCACCTCTGATAGAACGTATGGACTCTCTTCACATGTGATAATGCGTAGGGGAGCAACAGGCGGTTGGACAGTTTATGGTAATGGAACCGGTGGCCAGACTCGGTGCGCATACGACCCAGAAACCGGTCATTTTGGTTCTCTCAGAGCCCAGTGGGGTGGCAATCCTAGATATTGGATGACTCTTCAAATTGGCACAACTCCGTATGGAAATGATATTAGAGATTACACTTGGACTTACAACGGTGATAGCAATGGTCATTCAGTTGCGTTTGGCAATAATAAATATGTTGTAGCTTGGAAGGACAGTTATAGCAATAAATTTAGGACCACGGTGTTTAGTGATACTGGTACATACGAATCAGAAGTTTCTCCACCCAACTCGGGCAGCAGTAGTCTTGATTTTTTCAAATTTGAAAAAGATTTCTTCTGGTTAGCGCTTGGTAGTAACTTTTATAAGTCTTCAGATGGCTCAAATTGGACTCAGATATCCAATTTTCCATCTGATTGGAGTGGGATACAAGATATTAGATACAATGCCGCGTCTGGCAAGTATCAGTTACATACCTATTATGGTTATGATATTAGGGTATTTGAATCGAATAATGGAGGAGCTACATGGGTCTTAACAAAAGATCTTAATAATGGTGTCAGCATATATTTGCGCAATTTAACTGTTGGTGACTCTCAAATTGTCTACTATGGTAGAAATAATAGTTATAAGGTTGAACATGCATTCCCTTATAACAAACAGACCTTAACTCTGTCTGGCACAGGTGCGGATTACAGCGACTTCAATGTAGGTGATTCCATTCGCCCAGCTGGTCAATATGGTGATGACTATATTGGAGCGATTGAATCTATCTCTGGGACTAGTATTGAAATTTCATCAGAATACATTTACCAGGTTGGTGATGTTATGGAGGCAGTTAATCCAACTAACAGTGCTGTTTCTTCCCGATATCTTGTTATCGATAACACTGGAGCTGTCACTGGTACCGTTGGTTCTGACCCCGGATATGTAGGCGTTGGTCCTAACACCAACAATACTCTTACATTCCCAGCCACATTCAACACAGGCAATTCACCTGATGATGAACTTCCTGCTGGAACAACCTTCAAGGTCTCTGCACAAGCCACTAACTCTATTGGCAGCAGCGAATTTGGACCATCTAACATTATTACTCCTGCTTGATATTAAAAAGTAAATCTACAACTTCAAACCAATGGACTACGCAACCTATCTATCTGCTAAAAAACTGTTCGAATCTTACGATCTGCGAGTAGAGGATAACTCTCTGACTGTAGATGCTGCTTACACAAATAAAGTTAGTAGTGATGTAAGATCTGAAAGAGACTCCAAGTTAGCTGCCACCGACCATCGTATGGTGGCAGATGCTCCTTGGAATACTGCTGCCTGGGCGACCTATAGACAGCAACTTAGAGATCTGCCTTCTCAGGGTGGATTCCCGCACGACGTAACTTGGCCAACAGAGCCAAGTGCATGATTTAATTTGACTCAATTACTTCTCTATATAATAGTCAATTTCTAAATACTAACAGAATGTCCAATTACAACAACGGGTCATATAATGCTCAATCACAATACAAAGGAGGTAATTGAAAATGGCCGTCATTAATTTCCCAGATCCAAGTCAATCACCCTGGACTAATACTACAACCGGTGTAACATATACTTATATTAATGGTGCATGGAAAGTAACTGGTGGTACTGGTGGTGGTGATGCATCAATTACTGTAGGAACAACTCCACCAGCACCAGCAACAGTGCAAGAAGGTGCTCTTTGGTGGAATAGTTCTTCAGATGATGCAACATTATATGTTCTCTATGTTGATCCAGATACCAATGCAAAGTATTGGGTCGAAGCAAGTCCATCTCTTTCCGCTGGCGGCAGCGAAATAGATCTATCTACATTGGCATCGCTTCCTTCAGCAGGAGAGTAATATCTAATGACGACACTTCAGAACGGCGACAGTTTTCTTGTTCAGAGAACGGACTCACAATCAGGAATATCAACAAACTATCAAGTATCACAGGAGAATCTAATGGCAAACTTAGCAGATGATGATTTGCTGCTGGTGCAAAGAACATCGGCAGGTATTTCAACAAACTATTCAATCACTGGATCTGCTTTGAAAGAAGATCTTACTGGTGTTACTGGATTGATTGCAAATCCCGTTGAAGTGTTGACACCACTTGATGGTTCAGGTCTTAGTGGAGATATTAGTTACTATCCCGAGACCAGTGCGGTTACAAATGCAGCTCCAGTCCAGTCAGTTCATGACCTTGGATCTAATTTCATTCAGGTTGGTAATGCATACTTCCAAACAGGCTCATACGCAAATTTGTATGATGGAATCTCCAGCACAACTTATGGCATTACTGGAATGTCAGCGAGTGATCCTGGTCAACTTATCTACATTAGGTTTAGTAATGACTACGACGGAACTACAAGTGTATTCAAGAGTGGTGCTGCGGTAGATTTCCGTATTTATTCTATTTCAAGCACTCCTGTCCATGTTGAGTTACACTATAATGATGGTACAGTAGAATACTCTAACACTTCTAATTCTCACGGACATCTAGTATTTACAACTAAACCTAAACCACTCAGCCTCGGTATAATTAAACCAGTTAGTGGACCTGTAAACGGTTGTGAAATCATGATTCCTCAAATTTGGATCGGGCAACCTCTACCAGATCCTTATGACCCAAATCTGATAACCACGCAGAAAATTACTCTTGATGGTCCTACTGTACTAACTCTTACCAACGACAAGGTCTTTGACTCATCTAACAGTACTGAAATGAGCACTATTGATCAGGTCTTAACTGCTGGTACGGTTGTAGATGGTGAAGGTGGTCCGCCGCCCCCCACTACACCTGTGTTTAGTACAACGCTTTATCAACCAGATGGCACTGATCGATCTATAGCGACTGGTATTGATAACACCGAAAAATCTTTGGTTTGGTTTAAACATAGAGACATTTCTTATAATCATGTTTTAGTAGATTCGATAAGACCTATAGACCAAATACTAAGTACCAATCATGATGGTGGTAATTATTATACTCAGGATGTTGCAGCTCTTACTGAAACTGGAGTAAATTTAAGTAATTGGACAGGATGGATTAACCATTCTGATAATCAGAGAGCGCTTGTCTGGAACTTCCGTGCAAAGCCAAACTTTTTCGATATTGTAACCTGGACTGGCAACGACTCGGTCCGCGAGATCCCACACAATCTTGGTTCAAAACCTGGATTTATAATTATAAAAAGATATGATGGTACCGAAGATTGGACTTGCTACCACAGATCTCTTCCAAACGGTGCTAATAGTTGGATACAACTTAATGATTCGGGTGGTCACAGCGGTGGTGGTTGGTTTATGAATGGTACAGAACCAACATCTACTCACTTTACCGTAGGCAGCCATGGTCGTGTAAACAACACTGGTTGGGATTATGTCGCTTACATTTTCGCTCACAACGAGGATACATCTGGTGGGAATATTAAGTGTGGTAGTTATGCAGGAACTGGATCTCCAGGAAATGTCGTTGATTTGGGTTTTGAGCCAGAGTTTTTTATGGTTAAAAACATTTCTACTGGTGGCGATCCCTGGATTATTGTTGATGCAGAGAGAGGTATGCCTGCTAGTGGTGATGCCCCATATTTATCAGCAAACAACACTGACACCGAGTCGGGTAAGAACATACAAATCAACCCCACTTCAACTGGTGTTGTTATGAATGAAAATGGGGGATCAAAGACCAATCAAAATGGTTACGTATACATCTACGTCGCCATTGCAAAGGACGCAGGTATACCTGATGGACTTCCTGCTACTGGTATATTATCTGCTGATGCTGATGCTTCGACGCCATCAATCACCCTGACTGGCGTGACTGGCACTTGGACCAGTGGCATGACTGCTGTTGGTAGAACAGAACTAACAAAGTATGCTCCTGGTCCTGATGATATCACGTTTACATCACAGAACGCCGGCACTACACCATTTACTGGTACCGATGCAACAATTGCATTCCGTCGTTGGACCTTGGAATCCAGAGCATCTGCAGGAGATCCTTGGGTAGTTGTGGACACTTACGAAGATTATGATATTACTGCAAGTCAGGATGGTGCTACTCCTTGGTCATCTAATAAACCGACTTTATCACCTAATACGATGTATAGAGTCAAGGTAGCGTACATCTCAACTAATGCAGACCCTGTAGAATCTGTATACAATACCTTTACAACAGGATCTAACTAATGAAGTACTACTATCAACCAGAAAACAGAATAATTACAACAGAAGAATTGATCCGCAAGTATGGGTCTTCAACACCCGTGCCCGGACTCAAAACTTATGAACTTACTTCCCAACCAGATTTTACACCAGTTGCATTTGCACTGATGCCTGATGGAAAATATGCTCCAATCCAGAGCATCTAATAAGTCATTTTAGAATGACCAGTTACCCCTCACATTCTTATCGTGAGGGGTTCTTTTTCTCTAAATAGAAGAGGATATCAAAAAAAAGTTATTTACCCCCGCAGAGAAGATGTCAAGACTTAGAGTTAATAAACTCACCAACAAAAATAATGATGGGGCACCAGAGTTTATTCATGGTGCATCTGTCACGGGTGTTGTTACTGCTACCGCTTTTAAAGGCGATGGATCCGAACTGACCGGAGTGTCGGCAGATACTAATATTTTAAACAGTGGTGTTCCATCAGGAAGTGCAACATCAATTAATTTTGGAAATAATATTTCAGTAGATTCTGTAGCAAACGGAATCGCGAGTCTGAGTGTCAGTGTTCCTCCTGGTCTTTCTGTAAAAGAAAGCGGACAGACACCAATTGATGCAGTTAGCTCTTTGTCCTTTGATCCAACTGGATTTACCGTTACAAATAGTGCAAGTGGAGAAGCATTTGTACAAAACTCTGCTGGTGTTGGTATCAACTCCACAGGAACTTCAATTGCAACGAATGTAAATACGCTGAACTTTGTTGGTGCAGGAAATACTTTTTCATATGATAGCGCAAACAATACCGTCAACATAAGTATTGCAAGTGGTGGCGGCGGTGGTGCCGGTGGTTCGGATCTGACAGTATATGATCAAGATAGTTTTAGTACTAATGGTTATAATACTGCAACATACATGTACAGCTGTATGCGTGCAGCTGGAGGACCGAAAGGTAACACTTTTTTCTGGGGTATGGTCCAATATAAGGGCAGTGTTACTAGATACATGGTTTATCCATTTACCGTTGATAGAACAACTGGAGCAATAACCAAACATTCGGAAAATCAAGTATGGTACAATGGTAGTTACGGTAGTTACAGTACTACATATCATCATACAGTTAATGGAACTGGCGCAATATTCTCTGGCGGACATAATCCATATCCGGGATATAGTTCACATAAATTTGGATATACAAGATATGTTGTTGATTCCAATGGAAGTGTTCATGGTGGAACTTATAGTTATTCAAATGCTGACCATGGATATAACGGTGCTTATACAGCACTTCCATCAAGTGAAAACAGTGGGAACATGATAAGCGGGGGATATAACGCAAATAGTAGCAGTAGAGCACACTATAGAATTCACACAGTTTCCGGGACCTCAATCTCGTCTAGTGGCATAAACATGTTTGGTTCAGATACCTCAACAACTTATGGTATCAATATGATTGGTTCACCAGGAGTATATCAGTCAGGAAATCAAGTTGTTTCTCTACTTTATTTTAGATATAGTGGTTCTGATTATCGTGTTAGAGCAGTTTCTGCAAATGGAAACACGTATGACGTGCAAGTTGATAATTGGAGCAGTCAGGCAAGAGCATATCAGTTAGATGATGGAAGTGTGATATTATTTTCTAGTCAACATCAACCAATTAAATTTACAACCTATAATAATGCTCAAACCTTGAGTAACCATTCAGGTGCATGGCCGGGATCTGGATTTACTTACATGCCAAACTTTGATTTTGGAATTGGGAATGGCGAATTTATTTTTGGTCTTGATAATAATGGTCCGTTTAAGTTTGGACTCCCTCTCTTGAAAGCAAAATTAACTGATTCTTCATGGACCTTTACTGGAATGGCAACTATTCCTGATTTTATTAAACTTGGATTTACCAATTCTTATTCTGGTATGTTCCCACTATATTCTAGTTCCAGTGCTTCGCAACCAGATAAACTTCTCATGCATGATCAAGGAAGCTCTGGTAAGACCCTATCTATGAAAGTTATAGATTTCCCAACATTCACCGACATTTAAGAATCACCATGACATATTCTACTATCGAACAACTCAGAGCAGCACGTAATCAAGCACTATTAGAATCTGATTGGGCAGTTTTGCCTGACAGTCCTCATGATAGCGAAGGATTTCAAAAAGCAATTCGTCTTTATAGACAAGAACTTCGCGACCTTCCAGCGAAAGCAATGAAGGAAGGTCTACAAAACGTATCACTTCCCCCATCACCATTCGTATAATTTCATACGGATCACCTCAAATAAATATTTTTTACCCATCTACCGTAAAGAGATATGTCCAAACTTAGAGCTGATGAATTTGTAAACAGTGATGATAATGGAGCCCCAAGTTTTCCGCATAGTGCAACCGTACCTGCACCTACTGCGGACGATCATTTTGCGACTAAATTATATGCTGATACATCTGCATCAACAAAATCATCATCAATTACAAATACAATTTCAAATACTGCTCCATCCAATCCATCGGTGGGAGATTTTTGGACAAACACTTCTCAAAATATAATTTCTCTGAATATTTGGAACGGATCCTCTTGGGCAAATGTAAAGAATAGTATAGAAATTTCTGCAGGGCAGATTGTTACTCCACCAAGTATTTCAGATCCAAATGGTGGATATATTCCTACCATGTTGACTGCTACGAGTGCAGTTGTTTCTGATGCAACACTTTCAAGTTCTAAGTGGTATAAGGATGATGTAGAGATTCCTGGTGCAACAGGATTTCAATACTATGCAACAGATACTGGCACATATAAGTATGAAGAGATTTGGGTTGATACATTTGGAACTCAGTTGTTCCCAAGTCTGAGTGCTGTAATTGATGCTCGTGCTGGTGTGATTGATGCTCAACCAATAATCACCAGTTCTAATGGAGTATATTCCCCAACAACGTTGACTGCTACCGCAGCTGTGGTCTCAAATGCAACTCTTGTTGGTTCTAAGTGGTATAAGGATGGAGTAGAAGTTCCTGGAGAAACTGGACCGTCTATTAATATCTTGGCTCATGAAGGTGGTATCTATAAGTACGAAGAAACCTGGACGGATCATTTTGGCACTCAACTCTTACCAACCTTAAGCGCATCAGTACAAGTATTTGCTACAATTGCAACTCCTTCAGTATTGTCTCCCGCAGATGATACTGGAGTTCCTGATTTTGATTATACTGCATTATCAAGTGCGATTACAAATATTGTTACGACGCCATTATCATCAACAGAACTAGTAGATGCTACTATTAGAACTCCTCATCAGACATTTTCTTCAAGTGAGGCAAACTATAATAGTGCCATATGGGACCCTGTTAACAATAAAATAGTTATCGCATATTCTGATGGTTCCAATAATTATGGAAAGATGAGAACTGCAAATATGCATTTTGATGGGAATAACTATGCTCTTCAATTTTCACCAGAGTTTACATTCAATTCTTCGGGCACATATGATGTAAACGTGGTATATGCAGGTAACGGAAAAATAGTTGTCTCTTATTTAAATACAGGGGAAAACCGAAGTGAGTCAAAAGTGGGAACTTATCAAGCTCACCTTGGACAGTATTCGTTTGGGTCTCCAGAATCAATTACTGGATCTACCACTTATGCAAGTTATATGCAGTCTGTATATGATCCAATCAATGATAAAGTTGTTATATCATATAACGATGGTGGTGACAATAGTTATGGAAAACTTAGAGTAGGAACTATAAGTGGAACTTCTATTAGTTACGGTTCCCCATCAACCTTTGAGTATAGTTTCGTGGTTCAGTCAGGAATTGTACATGATCCTACTACTCAAAAAATAGTTATTGCATATAAAAGTGGTCAAACTGGTAAATGTAGAACAGCAACTGTATCCGGAACTAATATCTCTTTGGGTCCAGCTTATGAATTCCGTTCTTCCTCAGCAGCAGACTGGGTCACAGCGGTGCAGGATCCAAATAGTGATAGAATTGTTTTTGCTTATCATAATGTGAATGGATTTACTAGGGTTGTGAAAGTAAATTCAGATGATTCATTTACTTTTGGACCAGAGCAAACATTTAATTCTGGTTACACGCATTATGAGGCACTAACATATCATAGTCCTACTAATAAAATTGTCTTATCGTATCAGGATAGAGGTCCTGGAGCTAGTTATGATCATGGAAAAGTTATTACAGGATCTATAGATCCTACTGATAACACAATTACATTTAATAATCCTAGTAAATTTAATTTAGATGACACAAGTTCAATTTTATACACAAGTATAGTACATGAAACACTTTATGATAAAGTTGCTGTTTTCAGTAGAGAACTTTTAAATGGTTCATATAGTGGAAAAGCAATTGTAATTACTGATGTTGGTGGGCCCGTTCAAGTAACAGAGGATGGAAAAACCCTCACTCTCACAGACACCACAGTATCAAAAGTATCTGATGGAAGTTTGATTGGCGGTACATCAATCGATCAGGTTCTGACTGTTGGTGAGACAGTTCAGGCTGATACTACTATTGCCACTACAGTTACTACTCCCGTTTTTAATTCGGCACTTTACACTGGGAATGGTAACGGAGCCTGGAATGGGGGCAATAATACTGTTCCATCAGGTTTAGATTTTACAGAGGGTGATTGGCTTTCTTGGATCAAAGTTAGAGATGCTGTTGATAGTCATTTTATGTCCGATTCAACCCAGAAAACTGGGACGATGTACGACAGCTTTGCATCTGACAGGGAGTATGGAAAGCAAACAGGAGAATCAACAGGAATAAGTGTAGTAGGTACAGATAGTTATACTATTGATGGTCAAAACAATCAAGTTAATGGTACTGGCAAAGATTATGTTGCTTGGAACTTTAAGGCAGCACCTGGATTCTTTGATATTGTTCAATATGCAGGCAACAGTACTGGCAGCTCGACCGGACCTATTCAGGAGGTACCACATTCACTGGGATCTGCTCCTGGATGTATGATGATTAAAAATCTTGACACCAATGAATGGTGGATTGTTTATCATAAGGATCTTGCAGCCAGTGAATGCTTGTATCTAAATCAATCTAACTCCAAAGAAACTTCAGCTCAGTACGCTTTTAATAATACCCGCCCAACATCTACACATTTTACGGTTGGTCAGTTATCTAATGTTAACATGTCGGGCAACAACTTTATTGCATACCTCTTCGCGGACACACCTGGTTTGATTAAGTGTGGTAATTACACGGCTCCGAACCCTGCTGGCGTTTTAACAGTCAATACAGGATTCCAACCACATTGGGTGATGGTTAAGTGCATTAGTGTTGCCAACACTGATTGGGCCATCTTCGATAAGAATCTGCCAGGGGGTGCCTTCTTGAGAGCAAACCAATCTAGCGCACAAGATTATGCAGGAATTGTGTTCGAAAGTACTGGGTTTAAGATAAACGACTACAATAACGCTCATTACAATAACGCCGGAGCTGAATTCATCTACATTGCCATTGCTGAAAATGCAGAAGCAGATATTACTACTCAATCAACTGCATCAGGAACGGTATCAGCATCTTCAGGTAATACAATTACTCTGTCGGATGTATCTGGTACATGGTCAACCGGAACGAAGGTTCAGGGTGTAACTACTGACGCCAAGGATAATCCAGATCCAATCAATCCATCTGCAGTATCACTCACTTCTTCAGAACCAGCAACGACTCAAGGTTCAGTTACAACTTGGGGTAATGCTCAGTGGCAAATTGCAGAAGACTCTGGATTTACAACAAATGTTCAGTCTCTTACCTCTGCATTGACTTCTTCTGGAACTCAGACTGGTCCAACTGGATTTACTCTGGATTACAATAAGAACTATTATGTACGTACCAAGTACGGTTCTTCCAATCCAGCAGGAATATTCTCTAACTGGTCAGTTGCAAGTCTGTTTAAGACTAAGGAAGAATTGATATATGCCGATGATGTGTTTAGTACTTATTTGTATGAGGGCAATGCTGATACATCAGGATCACAGACGATTAACAATGGAATTGATTTAAGTGGTGAAGGTGGGTTCGTTTGGATTAAAAACCGAAGAACCGGCGGTGGCCACACATTATATGACACAGAACGTGGTGCGACACAAGCCCTTTACACTACTACTGATGTAGAATCGGCCAGACCGGGAGGACTAACCGCATTTAATAACAATGGATTTACTGTTGGTAATTATACAGATGAGAACGCTGAAGGACAAGATTTGGTCGCCTGGACATTCCGCAAAGCACCCGGATTCTTTGATGTTGTGACTTGGACAGGAACGAATGATGGAACAAGAATTTCACACAATTTAGGATCTCTTCCTGGAATGATTATGGTTAAAAATCTTGACAATCACACTGAAAATTGGAGAGTTTATGTTAAAAAAGAGATGTGGGTTGATAATGCACAGTATGCTTATCATAGATTAGAATTGAATACATCTTCAACAATTATTGAAGATGTTGCTAACATAGCAAATGCAGATACCTTTAATCCTCAAAGTATGGGCTCAGAAGCTTCTGGCAAAAGATATGTTGCCTACATCTTCGCTCATGATGATGCAAGATTTGGCACGAATGGTGATGAAAGTATTATCAAGTGTGGAACTTATGAGGGCACTGGTTCATCAAATAATTTTGTAGAACTGGGTTTTGAACCTCAGTGGTTACTATATAAAAACGCTGATGGAACTGATCAGTGGGAAATAGTAGACATGATGAGAGGAATGCCTTCATATAATCCGCAAGGTAATAGCTCTAAAATGAGCGTTTTACGTGCTAATCTCAGTAGTCTTGAACAGGTAGATAACCCAACAGAACCAACACCTACTGGATTTAATATCACCAATACAGGTGGTAGTAATAATGACAGTGGAAGTACTTACATTTATATGGCAATTCGCCGGCCACATAAACCGCCTACTGCCGGAACGGAAGTGTTTGATGTTGGACTTCGTTCTGGAAGTGGTTCAGTTGCAAAAACAAATAGTAGTATTTTGACTGATATGTCATTTATACTTAGAAGAGATAGTTCTAGTGAGTATAATGGTCTTGGAACAAGACTGCAGGGAGACCTTAATTTAAGGTTAGATAGTAATAGTGCTGAAGGAGCTGGATGGGCCCGTTACAGCAGCAGCTGGCCGAACTCCGGTGCTGCGGCATGGGACACTACGACTGGATTTTATGTTAATGGTGGTAATGGAGCTTCTAATACAGGCAATCTTATTGATTACTCATTTAAGCGTGCTCCAGGTTTCTTCGATGTTGTAAATTATGTTGGAACGAGCTCGGCACGAACACAGAGCCATAACCTTGGCGTACCACCAGAGTTAATTATGGTTAAATCGCGTAATACTAGTAGTGCTTGGTATGTCTATGCTGAACCATTAGGCAACCAATACTCCATAATGTTTAATGATAGTGAAGGTAAATCAGGTCCAATGCCGATTTGGAACTACACATCTCCTACCAGTTCTGTATTTTCTCTAGCTGATTGGGGATATAATAATAATCATTCTGGAGATACTTACATAGCTTTACTCTTTGCCAGCCTAGACGGTATCAGTAAAGTTGGTAGTTATACCGGCACAGGTGGCAACATCAACGTTGACTGCGGTTTCGAGACAGGTGCTCGATTTGTAATGATTAAACGCACCGATGGTGTTGCTACTAATGGCAATGGTGATTGGTACGTGTTTAACACAACTAGTGGTATAACGAGTGGTAATGACCCTTATATGGTGACTAATGAGCGTTACTCCGAAGTCACCAATACAGACTACATTGATCCACTCAGTACAGGATTTACAGTTACCTCATCTGCTCCTGCTAATATTAATACAAGTGGTGGTGAATATCTGTTCTTTGCTATTGCATAAACCTCTACCAAATCCGACTTTTTATTTCAAAAAAGTCGGAAAAATTTCTCCGGAAAAAAATAGGTCCCCAGACCTTTCATATTCTAAATAATACAAGGAAACAAAGTTAACCTACTACAGAAAAGAAAGATGTCAAAACTCAGATCTGATGAACTCGTAAATATGGAAGGCGATGGAGCACCCAGTTTTCCGCAGGGCGCTACAACCATCGAACCAATTGCAGACGATCAGGTAGCCACTAAGTTATACGTTGATAGTGCTTTATCTGCTGCCAGCGGCAATGCAGTTTCAGCGACTCCTCCAACAAATCCTGCTCTTGGATCTTTCTGGACTGATACCTCAGTTAACCCAAGTTTGCTCAAAACTTGGAATGGAAATGTGTGGATAGAATTTGCTGGAACTGCTTCAGCTGCTGTTGGAGTTGTTGTTTCACTTCCATCTTTATCTGCAAGCAACTTAGAATATGCTCCTGCAACAATTACCGCATCTGCAGCACAAGTTTCAAATGCTACACTGTTTATTACTAAGTGGTATAAGGATAATGTGGAGATTGTTGGTGCAACAGGTTCGACATATGTTGCAACAGAACCTGGTGTTTATAGATACGAGGAAAGATGGGCTGATGATGCTGGTAATATACTGACACCAAGTTTAAATAAAACAATTGAGTTACTTACAATCGAAACTCCATCTATTACAATTCCTGTAGCTGGTACTGGACTTACTGATTTTGATTATACTGCAGAGTCAAGTGCGATTGCAAATGTTGGTACCGTAGAGGAACTTAGTAATAAAGACGCATTTGGCGTTTACTTACAGTCATCAACATCGGGTCAACCGCTGAATATAGACAATGGTCTGGATTTCGCCACACATGGTGGATTAATTTGGCTAAAAAGTAGAAATGGCAGTGGTCTCTATAATTCTAACGTCTTTATTGATAGTGAAAGAGGTGCTGATACTGCATTATTCTCAAATTCTACCAACGCCAATAGTATTCTCACGGGAGCACCATATGCAAGTAGTTTTGATAGTGATGGTTTCACTTGGGGATCTGAAGATAATTTTCACCCCTCAGGACGTAATTATGCTTCTTGGTCATTTCTACAATCACCAGGTTTCTTTGATGTTGTGACTTACATCGGCTCAGGTGCTACTACTCAGACCATTCCTCATAATCTTGGTAGCGTTCCAGGAATGATCATTGTTAAAGGATCAACTATTTCAGGATCCAATTGGTCTGTTTACCATAAAGAACTTGATGTTAATGACGTAATTTTTCTAAATTATACGAGTCAAGCAAGTGAAGATGATAGCAACAGATTTGCTGGAGTTCATCCAACCTCCACAGAGTTTACTGTGGGGAACTCAGCTGATACTAATTATACCGGTTCAGAATATGTCGCCTACGTCTTTGCCGACAACCCATCTAATGAAATTAAGTGTGGTACTTTCTCCAATAACACAGGAGATTGGGGAACTCCTGCAGCAGAAGATGCTACTGTTGATTGTGGATTTGAACCACAATTTATTCTTGCGAAGATGGCGACCAGTCCAAGTGCCTCTGCTGGGGGTGGTTGGTATGTAATGGATTCTACAAGAGGTTGGGGAACTGGATATAATCAAAGTATACAAACACAGGAAACTAATGCCGAGGCAGCTGACAGTAACTTTAACTTCACTCCAACATCTACTGGTTTTGTAGTCACATATTCTAGCCCAGGAGATCATATCTATCTGGCAATCGGTTCACCAAAATTATCTGTTTCAAACACTCAACTCACTCTCACAGATACCACAGTATCAAAAGTATCTGATGGAAGTTTAATTGGAGGAGAATCAATCGATCAGGTTCTGACTGTTGGTGAGACAGTTCAGGCTGATACTGCTGTTACTGGTACAGTTGCTGCTTCAGTGTTTAGTGCTGATTTGTGGGATGGAAACAGTGGTACGCAGACAATCAATACTGGAATTGATTTAAGTAATGGAAGTGGAATGGTTTGGATAAAAAACCGTACATCTGCTTGGGAACCCATGATTTTTGACACGGAGCGAGGTCCTGAAAGATATAGTATTACCAGTGGTACTCAAAGTTATAATCGTAGTGATTCGGGTGGTTCGGGTGACAATGATACGTTAAGTAGTTTTAATTCTGATGGATTTGATATGGGATCTATGCCAGCTATTAATCAGACTGGAGAAGATTACGTTTCTTGGACATTCCGCAAAGCACCTGGATTCTTTGATATTCAAACATGGGTTGGCGATGGTGCTGATCCTCGCGATATTGCCCATGATCTTGGTACTGTACCTGGATGTATTATGGTCAAACGAACAAACAGTAATGATAACTGGATCGTTTATCATCGATCTGTAACTGATGGATATCTAGTCCTCAACACTTATAACGATACTTTTACACGTACTGATTATATTCGTCAAAACCCAACCTCTACAACGTTCCAAGTGGGTGGTTACAGTCCAACAAATGCTACCGGCGGTACATATGTCGCTTACATCTTCGCAGATGATACGCCCGGTCTGATTAAATGTGGTCAATATACAGGTAATGGTAGCAGCACACAATCATTTAATCTTGGATTTAGACCAGACTGGTTGTTAATAAAACCCAAAAACCGAAGTGAAGGTTGGATGATTATGGATGGAAAAAGGATGAATTCGAATGGTTATAATTCATTCTTACAACCTAATGAGAATGCTACAGAAAATACACTTAATAGTTTCTATGACCTTACAGATACTGGATTCACAGCAGGATCTTCGGCCACCTCAAGTGGTAAGCAAGTCGTCTACATGGCTATTGCACGAAATCCAGAAGTTGATATTACAGGAGACGTTTATGCATCAGGAACAGTATCATCATATTCAGGTAGTACTATTACTCTATCAGATGTATCTGGTACATGGTCAACTGGAATGAAGGTTCAGGGTGTAACTACTGACACCAAGGACTATCCAGATCCAATCAATGCATCTGCAGTTACTTTTGCATCTTCACAACCAGCCGTTACTTCTGGTACTGTAAGTACCTGGGATTATGCAGAATGGAATTTATCACATGACTCAGCATTCTCGGGTGTTGTTCATCAGAAGGCAGTTCCATTAACCGCAACTGGTACACAAGCAGGTCCAGATGACTTTACAATTCAACCTGGTACTGAGTATTTTGTTCGTACTAAGTATGCTTCTTCCCTTCCAACTGGACAATCTGATTGGTCTGCGGTTACTCGCTTCTTAACTAAGCATCCTGGTGGTTGGACGACTGTAGCTACACAAGATATACTCTCTAATCCATCTGGACAAAACCGAGTTTCAAAAGTGATCAAGGATGGAGACTATTATATTATATTTGGTTATGGACAATATAATGCATGGATTAGTAAAACTACTGACTTCCAAACCTTCGAATCCTTCGCTTCGTTGCCTTCGCCTGCGATGACCATAACAAGTGCCTGCAGTTTTGGTCCTGGCAAGTATATAGTTGTTGGACGACCAATGGGTGGTAATGCCTGGAACTGTGTTCACACAACTACTAATGGAGGTGCTTCTTGGAATTTATATCCTTTGAATAATGGTAACCTTGGAACTATCTACAGTCCAAATCCATCTATTACGGATGTAGCATGGGATGGTGCTAACAGTTTCTGTATTACAATTGGTAATAATGTAAATGAAAGTCAATATACACACATCTGGATATCAAATGATTTAGGTCAAACTTTCAATCAAGTCAGCGAGCCTAGTCCTCAATACTGTACTTGGAATAAAGTTACTTTCTTTGGTGGCAAATTTGTACTCTTTGGAGGCCGGACCGCACGAGAAAGCGGAACTTGGACCAATCGTCCTAGAATCGCATATTCTACCAATAACGATTATTCGGGTTGGAGTAATGCCACCTTCCCAGGCAGTGATGATACAGGTAGAATGTTCTATGACTTCTTTGTTTCTAATAACAAGTTGCATACTGCACCATTCGGCGGCGGCGGATCTCCAACAATGCTTGAAAGCGCAGACGGTATGACTTTCACTTCTGTGGGTGGTCAGAATTCTTCATACTCCTCCTATGGCAATTTCCTCGCATCAGATGGTGAAACTATAGTCCTGAAGAATTATGATAACAGAGTAATGACATCGCAAGATTTAAATCTACCTTTCCAGACACATTATGCTCCATCTTCAGCAGGGACTCTTGGTTTTGATTATGTAGGAGACAGATTTTTCGCATATCACTATGATGATAGCGATCATACTTACCCAGTACTTTCTTACAATTATACTGGACTTGAATCATAAAATTAGAAAATCAAATTCCTCAGACCTTCACAATTGTGGAGGTCTTTTTTTATGTTGATAAATAGTCAAAAGTATTTTTAGATAGATGGCAGTACCAGTCGTCAATATAGTCATCGAGCAAGGAGCGGACTATTCGTCTTCATTCACGATTACCAATCCTGATGGAAGTCCTTATACAATTTTTAACAACTCTGCTTCCGCTCTACTGAAAAAACATCCAGGATCGGAAACCTCTTATACATTTACATCAGAAATTGATCCTGATGATGGTCAGATTTTATTGAGTATGAGTAATACGTTAACATCAACAATTCCACCCGGAAGATATTTTTATGATATTGTAATTACAAATATCAACGATGGATATAAGAGTCGTGTAATTGAGGGCATGGCAATGGTTACTCCGGGTATAACCTAAATACTTAAAAGACTTTCTTCCAAGACATGGCAGATTATCGAGTTAAAATGAATTCGTATAATGTGAGGTTGAATCAAAATCAGCCTCATATTGCTGCACAACAAAGAAAAACTGCACCCTCAGCTCTCTCGAACCTGTCTGACGTTGAAATTGAGAATTTGGCACAAAGTGACGATCATGTCTTGGCTTACGATGCAGATACCGGAAAATATAGATTAGTTCCCGCAGAAGAACTTGTGGCCACAGATCAAGTTGTTCAAATTGTTCAAAATAACTTGGATAGGGACATAGATGGGGGTCTATTCTAAAATAGGGATGTATTTTAAATGATAAATATATTTGATTCATGATTTGAGGACATATGACGGCACCGATTATTCAGTTTAAGAGGGGTGCTCATATTAATCTTCCCGGTCTGCGGGGAGGCGAACCCGGTTTTACAACTGACAAATATGATCTTTATGTTGGTTTAAATTCAACTACAGAAAGTAATCAGTTTTTTGGTTCAGGAAGATATTGGGAGAGAGAAGATGGCAACGAAGCTCTTGCTCTCCGATTGGTCGATAAGGACGGATCAAACAGTATCAATCTAAAAGGACCAGACAGTTTAACAGGAATTACTACCTATACCTTTCCAGCAACTCCAGAGTCAAATAAGTTTCTAATCACAGATGACGATGGAAATCTTTCTTGGGGAGATGCTTTAGAAAGTCTCAATATTTCTGGTATTATAACTGCTACAGGCGGTTTTAATCTTGGAATTAGTTCTGCAGGAAATTCAATCACAACAGGACCAGTCAAGGCACTGAACTTTGTTGGAGCAGGAAATACATTTGCATACAATCCAGACACCGATACGATTGACATTTCGATTGCTGGTGGTGGTGGAGCAGCAGTTGGAAGTGGAGAAGATATCCCACTCGGCTCGCCAACAGATGGTTCATATAGTCCTGGTGCATTAGATACTCTTAATAGTACAACAACAGTTGTTGATAGTATTGATGATCTCAATGAACTTGCATTGAACATGCTGAAAGGAACTGCGGTTTCTGAGGTTGACTTTACTGCAGATAAAACAACTGGAGGTTCGCCACTTAGTATTACACTCACACCAACATTTGCCGGAAATGCAGATCGATTTGATGTTGACTGGGGAGATGGTGGTAATGTTGAACTGGATCTAACACTTGCACAACTTAATCATACATATAATGAATCTGCTGGTGGTTTGTTCTCAATCACTCTGAATGCAAAGAATGACAGTGGTGCTGGTGCGGGAAGTGAGTTTGCGGTAGCGAAAAACGATTATATTACGGTTTATACACCAGATCCAGAGGTTAGATTTAATCTTTATCGCAATCAAACTGGTGGGTCATTACTCAGTGGCAATGACTTATATGTGGTTGAGGGTCAATCATTATACCTCAAGAATACCACAACCAACACGACAGGTTTTGATGTTGATTACACAGTAACCTGGGGAGACGGAAATACTGATTCGGTTGCTGATGATGCATCTGATGGTGGTGTTGGTGGATCAAGACTCGAACATACCTGGGTTGATGGAACAAATAGTGGTACAGGACTTGATACTCTGATTGTTTCTCTTGATTCTCACAACGGCTCTGATCCAAGTGTAATTCCAACTACAAAAGAAATCTCAATAAAGGTGTATGATGATTCTCCTTCTCAACCTGGTGGATTGTCTACAAAATCGCTGACCGATATTACAAGCACAGGCAATTCTCCTAGACTTGCAAGTGGGGCAACAGATAATACTGGGTCATCATTGTTGTCTGGTGGAGATGTTGTTGACCGTGTTGTGAGTGGATCTGTTGAGTCGTCAATGACAGATTCGTTTGCATATGGTGCGGATGCTGGATCTCTCACTGCAAATGTAAGTGGATCCGCAGATGGTTCTGTTACCTTTACCTTTGCGGGTGATGAGTCTGGGACATATGATAGTCTGGTTGTTACAGAAGAAAGTGATTATCAACTGTTAGACTCTACTGGATCTCCAACTACATTCCAATCTAGCATTTACTATCCTGGATTGTATAAAGGATTTAAGGCAAGAATCTCAAAACCAGTTGCTGATCTTGCAGTTGGTGCAAACAGTTTCCAACTCCAACATAGTGCAACAGGAGATACAAATACCGTTTCATTCGTAAAGGATGACCTTACATCAGATCCGACTACAAGTGTGGCCTCTGCAACGGTCTCTGAAAATGTGAGTGGTGTTTATCGTTATATCTCTGGAGTTCCTTATTACGACTCTGGTTCACCAAGTTTAACATTATCTGGTGTAACTATTGAAGACTTGGTTGGTCAGTGTTATACTAATCAAAATGATATTGTAGAAGTCAATGACGGAGTTTCTACTACAGATTATAGTTACTCTGACATTGATGGATCTACAACAATGTTGACGGGTGGTATTCCAAATGCAAATGTTGGAACTGCTGCACCATATGCAATCGGTGACCTAGTAGTTCCGATTACAACATCGAATGTAAGAACTGAGAGTCAAATTAAAGTTCGTGCAAAGAATGTGAATGGTCTTGGTAATTACAGCAGTGAGATTCCAACCAAGATTCAAGTTCATACATCAGAACAGTATGGTATCAGTGAGATTGCAATTCCTGTTGAGGATGATCTTGGCAATGGAGCACACACTGATGATGGAATTCGAATTTTTGATTTTAGTGGGGATGTAGACGACACTCCTACATTTAATAATGCAACAAATTTCTATATTAATGATCCATATACCGAACTTCTTGATCCTGGTATTCAGGGAACTCAAGAATCAATGATTCGTGATGGTCAAATCCAACACGATACCTCAGATTACTCTACAGGATATCTTCCTGCTGGTGGTCCTGATCGCAGTGGCGACACTGGAACTCAATACTTTACGTTTGCATTCCGTCGTCAGGTCGTTGCAAACTTTGACATCAATATTGATAGTTCTGGTATTGCTGGTCTCTGGATCGCCCTGCCAGGAACTGCAATTGATACAACCAGTGGTCTGAATGGTTGGTTGAGATCTGATTCCGCATACTCTGGTGCTGGAGTTCCAGGAACAGAGACTGGTGGTAATGGTAGTAATGGTTGTGCATTTAACAACTCCGACTTGATTCTGCCAAATACTTCGTTAAGTGGTGGTTATACGATGACTCTAGGTGAAGAGAATATGAGTAACGCTACGGGCAATGTTGTTCTTGTTCGTATCGCATTAACATCTGGACAATCCATTTCATCACTTAGCATAACGGAGGCATCAGTATAATGGCTATTCTAGAATCTCAAAAGGTTGATTATCTCTGGAAGAAACTAGGATACGGCCGTACTAAAACTGATGTAAATGCGAAGAAGAAGGCATTTAACGAATCAATTCCAAGTCCTCTGTTGCTGCGTGGTGATAAGATTTGGGCACAATCAGATCTGATTCCTGCTACAATTCCTGCTGCAACACCATCAGGAGGAGTTGTCACAGTATATTCAGATCCAGTTGAAACTGTTGCTGACATTACTGCAACGACTAATTGTGCATGGAAAACAAATTTAACTGATTGGATTCCTCCTGAGATTGGTGCAACTTATCTCGTTAAGGTTTATATTCACGACTCTGGTGATGCTGCAAATGCTATCGCAAATGGAACACAGGTTCTTGCCGCAGGTTCTGGTAATGATGACGAATGGTTCTTTGATTATCAATCTGGTGTTCTTTGTTTCATTGGAGAAAATCTTCCATTCGGTGTAGATTTTACTGGTAAGAGTGTTTATATTACTGGTGCGGTATATAGTGGAACCTTTGGTGTAGGGTCTAGTGGAGTATCTACATCTACCTTTGGTCCAACTGATTCTATCAATACTACTGGCATTATCACTGCAAGTTCATTTGTTGGTGATGGTTCTGGATTGTCTGGTGTTATCACGGGTCTGACTGCTGGTGCAAATATTGAGATCGTTGAGTCTGGAACTGGTAATTTCATTATTACTGCAACAAGTTCTGGTTCTCTTAATAATATTTCGGATGATACTGCGCCAGAACTGGGTGGAGATCTCAACCTGAATGGACAGACCGTCTTTGGATTAGGTAACTTTGATGTTGCTGGCATCATGACTGCCACAGCATTTAGTGGTAGTGGTGCAGGTTTAACGGGAATTGTTACGTCTCTGACTGCAGGAAATAACGTAACGATTACAGAATCTGGTGGAGACTACACTATTGATGTTGATGTTTTTGATCCAACAGCAGTTGTAAACTTTACTGATGAAACTGATAATGTTCTTGGTAATCCAGATAGTGGTGCTGTTCAGATTGATGGTGGCCTTGGTGTAGAGAAGAATACAACTATTGGTGGAAGTTTAAGAGTTCAGGGACACTCAACCTTTATTGGTATCGCAACCTTCCATGGTGGAATTGTTAATCTTCAGGGTGATGTTAATCTTGGTGATGACTCCAGCGATAATATTAATGTTGGTGGTGATTTTGTTTCTGGACTGAGACCCGACGTTTCAGATAGTTTTGATCTCGGACTTCTTGGTCAGAAGTGGAGAAACTTATTCTTGTCTGGATATGTATCCACAGACGAAATTAAAAATTCTACAAATACTCCATCCATTTCACTTCAATCAAATGGTAATGTTGTCGTTGAAGAAAGTCTGACTGTTAATGGCGACTTACTTGTTACAGGAACAAGTACTCAAGTCAATACGTCAGAACTTGTTGTTGAAGATAGAACAATCGAACTTGGTATTGTTGATGGAAGCATTCCAACCTCAACAACAACCTGGGATCTCGGTGTTCTCTTTAACTATCATGATGGAACTGCTGCGAAGAAATCTGCAGTTGCATGGGAACAGTCCAGAGAAAGATTTGTTTTCGCTCGTGATGCCGATGATGGTGGTGGAATCGGTGCTGATAATCCACAACTAACTTTCAATTCTTATGCTACAATTGAGGTTGGTTCTATCTGGGTTAATGATTGTGCAGGACAGTCTGAACTGATTGCCTGTGACAATGGGGAAAGAACTCTAAATAATATCACTATCGACGCAGGATATTTCTAAAGCATGAATGAAACAGAATACCAGGCCGTGATTTCTACATATCAACAAAAGGCCTTTGAACTTTTTAATCAAAACATTGTATATCAGACTCAAATCAATACTCTCCAACAAGAGATTGGTACCTTAAGAAAGGAGATTGAACAACTTAGATCGCCAGAACATCACCATGGATAACGAACAGTATTATATAAAATACTTGCAGTTAGATTCTGAGTTAGAACTTGCTCGTACAAAAATCAGAAATTTGGAGAAAGAAATTCAAGAACTCAAGACAAAAGTCTCACTATTGCAAAAGTAGAGACTTGAAAAACTCATAAATAATCAAAATCCAATATATATTGGTTTTTGAATTAAGAGTATATACTCATATATGGGGTTCTTTGAATGACAGCACCGAATATTAGGTTTAAGCGTTCCGCTGTTGCAGGGAAGCGACCTACAAAATCCCAGTTGCCTTTGGGTGAACTGGCTTTAAACACATATGATGGACAACTTTTTACTCAGGTAGATACCGGTGGGGTTGGAATTGGTACAACAGTAATCTCACTGACTCCATGGAAAGAAATTTTCGGGACTGGTGCAGTCTTTTACGAAAATAATGTAGGCATTGGGTCTAATAATCCGGCAGAAAAGTTGTCGGTTGAGGGAGACGCACGAGTTAGTAATGATCTCACTGTCGAAGGTGGGATAAATGCATCTGGAGATTTATATACTGATACAATAAGGAGATATACAGATAATAGTACAAGCACAAAGATCGCTTTAGAAAGCGACAAGATGCGTTTCTTTGTGACTAATGGGGTTACTCCAAAACTCTCTATTCAGAATGGTGTTACAGTCAACAGCAACTTAAATGTTGTTGGATTTTCAACTCTTGGAAGTACAGAAATTTCTGGAAACTTAGAAGTTGATGGTAGTGCTGAAATCGATGGGCAATTTCAGGTTGATGGTTTTGCGGATTTTCATGAAGATGTTCGTATTCTAGGCAAACTTGAGATTCTGAATGAAGTCGAAGTTGACACTATCATTGGCGATGGATCTGGATTATCTGGTATTGTTACTGGACTTACCGCTGGAAGTGGAATCTCAATTACTAATACTGGTGGCATCTATGAGATTGCATCAACTGGTTCTGGCATAGGCACTGGAATATTATCCGAAACTGATACCTTAGATAGTGTCACCGATAGGGGAAATCATACTACCAATACAGTTACTGTAGGTGGACTAAATGTCTTTGGTATTAGTAGTTTCAATGATAAGGTCTATGTTCAGGGACCTCTTCATGCAGGAAACACGGCAAGTGGATCAGTTGGGACAATTAATCAGGTTTTAGTTTCAACTGGAATTGGTGTTACTTGGAAAAACATTGCGGGACTGACTAACCCACCACCAAATAGTGGAGCAACAGAGGCAGGAGCATTTCGTGAAACTCATAAGTATGTAGCTTTACCTCAACAGAGATACATTTTTGTAGATTATATGCCAAATTACCTTGACATCTTTGTCAATGGCGTCAAACTGGCAGATGGAGAATATACAGCAGACAACGGCAATTCCATTTATTTTGCAGAGGAACTTTTTGGAGGAGATACTGTTGAAATACATGCGTATAGTCCCATATCAAATTGGATTGAAAGTATTAATAATAAAGACCTGACGATATTAAGAGACAACTATTCATTCGTCGCAACACAATCCATGACAACATACGACGTTCCACATAGTGATGGATTCATTGACATCTTTGTCAATGGTGTGAGATTAAACTCAACAGAATATAGTTCAGTCAATGATCAAACCATCGTTTTTAATGAGAGATTTTTCGGTGGAGAGAAAGTTGACATTCATGTTTATAATCGATATTCATCTTTAATATCATCATCTTCAAAGATGATTGATACTCCGCCATCAAGTTCGAGTGATGTAGGAATACCTGGCCAGACAGCTTATGATGACAACTATCTCTATGTTTGCACTGCTTCAAATACGTGGAAGAGAACCGTATTGGAAGACTGGTAAACATTTCTAAATAAACATAGCGAGTCCTAGCACTTGGTGTGATATACCCCTGCGAAGACGGCTAAGTCGTTATTTTAAGATCTTAATTTAACCCCTAAAAAGGAGAAAATAAACACATGGCATTTAATAGAGAACTTTCGCAATTTGCGAATTATCTCGTCCTGGATGCTGGCGGTAACTATATCGGTATTTCCACTGCGGAAACAGACGCAAACGTGGGTATCGGTTCTGCAACACCTGAGTCAAAACTGACTGTTGATGGTGACGCAAAAGTTAGCGGCATGATGACTGCGACGGGAGGATTCAGCGGAGACCTGTTTGGCACTGCTGATTTCGCAAAGCAAGCGCATAGTTTGACTACAGCAAGAAACATTTCACTTGCTGGTGACATCAACGGTACTGTTTCTTTTGACGGTACTTCAGATGTTACAATTCAAACTGTAATTCAAAACAATAGTATTGTCCTTGGCGACGATACCGAAGGTAATTATGTACAAGATATTTCTGCTGGTTCAGCAAATATCGAAGTTACTGGTTCCGGAACAGAAACTGCTTCCGTAACTATTGATCTGTCTGACACAACAGTAACCGCAGGCACTTACGGTGCTATCGACGAGGTTCCTGTTCTGGAGATCGATGCAAAAGGTCGTGTTACCAACGCATCTACAGTCACAGTTGCAACAGATCTGAATATTGCTGGTGATACTGGTTCTGACGCAGTTGATCTGCTGAGCGGAACATTCTCAGTCACTGGTGGTACATATGTTGATACTGACGCTGCAAATGATGGCGTTAACATCACTGTAAGAGGTACTTCACAAAGCACTCCAGATTATCTGGTTGCTCGCGATGCTTCTGGTGATTTCTCTGCAAACATGATCACTTCAGATGTAACAGGTGATCTGACCGGTACTGCTCAGTTCGCGACTGATGCACATGGTCTGACAAACATGCGTACTTTCCAGGTTTCTGGTGACGGTACTGCACCTGCCATATCATTTGATGGTACTCAGGATGTTGACCTTAACTTGACACTGGAGAATACTGGCGTTGCTTCTGGTGATTATGGTTCAACAACCACAATCCCAACATTCACAGTTGACTCAAAGGGTCGTCTGACTGCAGCAGCAAATGTTCAGTTAGATACAACTCTGAATGTTTCTTCAGATTCTGGTGCAATCGCAATCGATCAGCAGACTGAAACTCTGGCGATCGAAGGTGTTGATGGAGAAATCGACGGCGTTGCTTCTGGTAACAAAGTAGAACTGAGCCTGGTTGATACTGGAGTATCTGCTGGTGCATATGGCAACAAGACAACAATTCCTACATTCACAGTTGATGCGAAAGGTCGTATCACAGGTGCAGGAACAACTCACGTCTATACAACTCTGAATGTTGCTTCTGATTCAGGCAACATTGCAATTGAACAACAGATTGAAACTCTGACAATCGAAGGTGCAAACGGACAGATTGATGGTGTTGCTTCAGGTAACGGCATTGAACTGAGTCTGGTTGACACTGGTGTAACTGCTGGAGATTATGGTTCAGGTTCTTATGTTCCTGTAATCAGCGTTGATGCAAAAGGTCGCATTACATCTGCTTCAACAACTGAAATCGGTACCAACTTGAGTGTTGCTGCTGATTCTGGTTCAGAAACAGTTGACCTTCTGAATGACACTCTGACAGTAACTGGTGGTACCAATGTAACCACACAGCTTCTGAACGACGAAGTCACAATCGATCTGGACGCAGACATTGCTCTGACAAGTATTGACCTGTCAGGAACTCTGGATGTTGCTGGAACATCAACTCTTGGCGTACTGGACGCTGGTGCTTCTACATTAGCTTCTGCTGATGTAACTGGTGCTGCTACCGTTGGAGGAACACTCGACGTAACTGGCGCTACAACCGTTGACGCATTTACTGCTGGTGCTTCTACAATTGCATCTGCTTCAATCACAGGCGCTGCAACAGTTGGAACAACTCTGGGCGTAACCGGAACTTCTACACTTGGCGTACTGGTTGCTGGTGCTTCAACACTGGATTCAGCCTCTGTAACTAATAACACCACCATTGGTGGCACACTTGGTGTAACAGGAACTTCAACTCTTGGTGTACTGAATGCTGGTGCAACATCAGTTGATAGTCTGACTACAACTGGCATTGCTGCTGTTGGTACAAATCTGACTGTTGGTGGTACTGCAATCATCGATGGTACAACACAACTCAAATCTGGAGCACAACTTGATTCCACACTTTCTGTCGCAGGTGCAACTACACTTGCTTCTACATTGGGTGTATCTGGTGCAACTACACTCGCAGGTCTGACTGCTGGTGCTTCTACTCTGGCATCCGCTAGCGTAACTGGTGCTGCTTCAGTTGGAACAACTCTGGATGTAACTGGAGATACAACACTTGCTGGACTGACTGCTGGTGCTTCAACACTTGCATCTGCTGATGTAACTGGTGCTGCTACCGTAGGTTCAACACTGGATGTTACAGGTAAGTCAACTCTGGGTGTACTTGAAACAACTGCAAATGCAAAGGTTGAGTCACTGGAAGTTACAAATGCTGCTGACCTCAAGTCAACTCTTGATGTAACTGGAGATACAACACTTGCTGGACTGACTGCTGGTGCTTCAACACTGGATTCAGCCACAATCACAAACGACGCCGTCATCGGTGGAGATGCAACCGCAACTTCATTCAAGACTGGTGCTCTCGGATCCGCAATCATCGTTAACAACGATTCAATTACTGGTCCTTCTTCAATCACTATTGATCCTGGTGCTGATCAAACTGGTGATGGTACTCTATACGTTCTGGGTAACCTGCAAGTTAAGGGTACACAAACTGTTATCGATTCAACAGTCGTTTCTGTTGAAGATCTGAACATCGTTGTTGCTAAGAACGCTGCAAATGATGCTGCTGCTGATGGTGGTGGTTTCACTGTTGAGTCTGGCGACGGCAACAAGACCTTCCAATACGAAGGTGATGCACTTGAGCAGAACTTCGGTTCCTCAGAGAATCTGAATCTTGCTCTGGGTAAAGTTTACAAGATTAATAATGTCGAAATCCTGAGTGCAACTACTCTGGGTGGTTCCGTTGTCAACTCTTCACTGACATCTGTTGGTACTCTGGTTGATCTGGATGTTGCTGGTGCAACTGTACTTGGTGACACTCTTGATGTTGCTGGTGATACTACACTTGCTGGTCTGACTGCTGGTGCTTCTACATTAGCTTCTGCTACTGTAACTGGTGCTGCTACCGTTGGAACAACTCTGGGTGTAACTGGCGCTACTACCGTTGGCGGAACTCTGGGTGTATCTGGTGCTACTACACTTGCTGGACTTACTGCTGGTGCTTCAACACTTGCATCTGCTGATGTAACTGGTGACGCTTCAGTTGGTGGCAACATTGTCGTTGATGGAACATCACAGGTTAAGTCTGCTGCACAGTTTGATTCTACAATCAACGTAACTGGCGCAACTACACTTGGTTCTACACTTGGTGTAACTGGTGCTACTACACTTGCTGGACTGACTGCTGGCGATTCAACACTGTCTTCTGCTGATGTTACTAACAACGCAACTGTTGGTGGTACTTTAGGAGTAACTGGTGCAACAACACTTGCAGGCCTGACTGCTGGAACAACTTCAGTTGATTCTCTGGATGTTACTGCAAACGCAACTGTTGGTGGTAACTTCATTGTTGACGGAACAGGAACAGTTGGTGGAGCATTCCATGCTCAAGATTCTGCACAGTTTGATACAACTGTTGACGTAACTGGAGCTACTACACTTGCCTCTACATTAGACGTTGCTGGAACTTCAACTCTGGGCGTATTAACTGCTGGTGCATCTACATTCGCAACTGCTGATGTAACTTCAAATGCAACTGTTGGTGGTACATTTGCTGTTACTGGAACATCTACACTTGCTGCTGTTAATGCTGCTGCAACTTCGGTAACCACATTGACAACAAGTGGTGCTGCTGCTGTCGGAACAAATCTGACCATTGGTGGAACTGCAACTGTTGATGGTGCATTCCGTGCTAAGGATGCTGCACAGTTCGATGCAACTGTTGCCGTAACTGGTGCTACAACTCTCAGCAATACTCTGGATGTTCTCGGTGCTACAACACTGACCAACACTCTGGATGTAACTGGTGCAACTACACTTTCAACTGCTGATGTAACTGGTGCTGCTACCGTAGGTTCAACACTGGACGTAACTGGTGCAACTACACTCACATCACTGACTGCTGGTGCTTCAACACTCGCATCTGCTGCTATTACTAACAATGCAACCGTTGGTGGTTCACTGGGCGTAACTGGAGCAACAACTCTGAGTGATACTCTGGATGTATCTGGTGCAACTACACTCGCAGGTCTGACTGCTGGTGCAACTACACTTGCTTCTTCATCCGTAACAGGTAACTCTAACGTTGGTGGAAACTTCGGTGTCGTTGGTCACACTGCGCTTGATACTGTAACTGCTGGTATTTCCACAGTTTCTACACTCGACGTAACTGGTGCTGCTGCTGTCGGTGCAAACCTGACCGTTGCTGGTACTTCAACCGTTGATGGCATATTTACTGCAAATTCTGCTGCACAGTTCAACACAACTGCAGACGTAACTGGTGATCTGACTGTTGGTGGAGCAACTGCTCTGACATCAACTCTGGATGTAACTGGTGCTACTACACTTTCTAGTCTTTCTACTTCTGGCCTTGCAACACTTGCACATGCTCAGATTAATGGAATCATGGCAGTTAGTGGTGCAACTTCTCTGAATGGTCCAGTTGCTACTGGAGATACTCTGGATGTAACTGGTGCTGCTACACTTGATAGCACTTTGGATGTAATTGGTAATACAACACTTTCCACACTGAATGTAACTGGCCTTGCAACTCTTGATTCTTCACTCGATCTGACTGGAGACCTTACAATCAATGGTACCAAGTTCAGCATTGCTGCTGCAACTGGTAACGCAACCGTTGGTGGTAGTATTAATGCTGACGATACCGTTACTGCTCCAGAATTTAGTGGAGAACTGAGTGGTGCTGCTGTTTCTACAAGTGCTGATGGTCTGGTTAACACCGGAATCACAACTGTTACAAACACAATTGAAGTTAAGTCTGATGATGGTTCTGTTGCTGGAATCGACCTGTTCGATGACGTTAACAACACTTATTATTCAAGACTGAAGTCTGCAACTAATGCTCAGTTGACAGATAACGTTGAAGTCACAATGCCTACCGTCAGCGGTAATATGCTGGTTGGTGATGCAAATATCTCCAACAGTGTTAATACCTCTGGTATCATTACTGCAACTTCATTCGTTGGTCCTCTGACTGGCAATGCTGATACAGTAACTGCACTGCAAACTGCAAGAGAGTTCAGCATCATTGGTGATGTAGACGCACCTGCTGTATCTTTCGATGCAACTGGTAACGTTGTTCTGAATACAACTCTGGATTCAACTGGTGTAACTGCCGGTGACTATGGTTCATCCACACAGATTCCAACATTCACTGTTGATGAGAAGGGTCGTCTGACTGCCGCTGGTGGTGTAGATATTTCTACCGATCTGAATATCGATGCTGATGCTGGTTCAGTAGATATCAATCTTCTGACCGAGACTCTGTCAATCACTGGTTCAACATACGTTAATACTTCAGTTGATACTAATGAAATTATTGTTAACGTTGAAGCTGGTTCTGCAAACGTAGTCAGCACACTGGTTGCAAGAGATGCATCTGGTAACTTCTCTGCTGGTGAAATCACTGCAAGTCGCTTCATCGGTCTTGCCGATCGTGCAACTCAACTGGAAACCACCCGCACATTTGCTGCTTCTGGCGATGCAACTGCACCTGCTGTTGACTTCAACGGAACACAGAGCCCTGTTCTGAACTTGACTCTGAACAATGTTAACACCAACGTTGGAACATTTGGTTCACCAAGTCAGGTTCCTCAGTTCACAGTTAATGCTAAGGGTCTTGTAACTGGTGTAACTAACGTTGCTATCTCTACTGCACTGTCACTGGATGACGGTTCAGGAAATGGTAGTGTTAACCTGCTGAATGACGGACTGTCCGTTCTGGGTAGCGATTACATTGAGACACAAGTTGTAGGTTCTAACCTGACTGTTTCTCTGAAAGGGGATTCTGCAAACATTGCAGATAAGGCTGTTGTAAGAGATGCTAACGGCGATTTCGCTGCTGGAATGATCACTGCTGATCTGACTGGTAGAGCACTGATTGCAACAACTGCTGACGAACTTGAGACCACAAGAAACATCGCAATTGATGGTCCTGTCGTAGGTAATGTCGATTTCAATGGTGGTTCTGACGTTACTATCAGTGTAACTCAACAACCCGATTCCGTTGAACTGAGAACACATACAACTGGCGACTATGTTGAGTCTGTTGCTGATTCTGGTCTGAGTGATATCACAATTGCCGGTAACGGCGAAGGTGGTGCTGTACAGGTTGGTCTGACAACAACTGGCGTAAGTGCTGGAACATATGGTGCAACTGGTTCACTGCCTATCTTCACTGTAGATAGCAGAGGTCGTATCACATCTGCAACAACAACTTCAGTTTCTACTGAACTCTCAATCACTGGTGACAGTGGTAGCGATGCCGTTGATCTGCTGAATGATGTACTCGACTTCGAAGGCGATTCAAACCTGACAACTGAAGTTACCGATAACAAGGTTTCTGTTTCACTGAATCAGAACGTTGCTGTCTCTGGTAACATGGATGCTGCTTCATTCAGAACAGGTAACGAAGGTGATTCTATCATCGTTACAGGAACATCCATTACTGGTCCTTCTTCAATCACAATCGATCCTGCTGGTATCGGCGACAATACAGGCGAACTGTATGTCATGGGCGATCTGATTGTTAAGGGTACAACTACAACCGTTAACTCTGTTGAGTTGGCTGTTGCTGATAAGAACATCACTCTGGCAGACGGTGCTACAAGCAACGCTGTTGCAAATGGTGGTGGTCTTACAATCGAGGCTGGTGCTGATGGCGCTAAGACCTTCCAATTCGAAGAGATTGGTCTGAACTTCGGTTCATCCGAGAACATGAATCTTGCTGTAAGTAAGGTTTATAAGATTGACAATACTTCAGTTCTGAGTGCTACAACACTGGGTGCTGCCGTTGTTAACTCTTCTCTGGAAGTTGTTGGAACAATCAACACTGGTGTATGGCAGGGCACTGCAATCAATGATGACTACATTGACTTCATTGATAATGCAAACAAGGTCAAGATTTCTGCTCTTGATATCGATGCTGTTGCTGAAATTGGCACACCAATCGCTGATGGCGATCTGATGATCGTTGACGATGGTGCTGATGGAACTAACCGCAGCATGACAGTTGATCGTATGCCTGTTTATACCTTCAGTAAGGTATCTGGAGACATTCTGATCGATTCTACTGGTGTCGCAACAATCCAGCCAAACTCTGTTAATCTTGCAACAGATACAACTGGTAACTATGTTGCTACAATTACCGCTACAAACATTGATGTTACCAACTCCGGTACAGAAGATGCTGCTGTAACCCTGGATCTTTCCGATACAACAGTAACTGCTGGTTCATACGGTTCTACAACTGCAATTCCTACATTTACAGTTGACGAGAAAGGTCGTCTGACCGCAGCTGGTACAGTTCAAGTTGACACAACTCTGGATGTTTCATCTGACGTTGGTGCAATTGATATTGATCAACAGACTGAAACTCTGGCAATCGAAGGTGTTGACGGAGAAATCAGCGGTACTGCAACTGGAACTAAGGTTGAACTTGGACTGGTTGACACTGGCGTTGCTGCTGGATCTTATGGTTCTGCAACTGCAATCCCAACATTCACAGTTGATGCAAAGGGTCGCCTGAGCGAGTCTTCAACTGTTGCAATCGGAACTGCTATGACCCTTGCGGGCGATACAGGTTCTGAAGTCATTGAGTTCCTCAATGATACAATGACAATCGCTGGTGATACTCACGTATCAACAGACGCTTCAAACGATACTCTGACAATCAGTGTCGATGCTACTTCCGCTGATGTTGCAAGCACAATTGTTGCTCGCGATGCAGACGGCAGTTTCTCTGCTGGTATTGTTAGTGCTGACCTTTCCGGTGATGTATATTCAGTCGGAATCTCAACATTCAACGAGTTCAGAGTTAATACCAAGATCTATGACTCCACAGGTTCTTCCGGTGGTGAGAAACAGACCATTGGTATCGACGTAACAACTGGCAACCTTGTTTGGCAGGATCTGACCGAGATTCTCCCACAAACAAGAACAACCCAGTCACAAGTCGCAGCTGAAGGCGATACACAATTCTTCTTCGATTATAATGCAAACTTCCTTGACGTATTCGTTAACGGTGTTAAGTTAAACCTCAACGAGTATACAGCAACCGACGAGACTTCAATCACACTCGTAGAACCTCTGTTCGAAGGTGATGTTGTTGAATTCCACTCATATGCTGTTGCTGGTGGTGGACTTGGTGTTGTCGAATTCATGGGAGACCTGAAGGACGTAACACTTGGTGCTCTTGCGCAGAATGACATTCTGGTATACAACGGTGCAGGATTCGTTAACCAACAGTCCATGAGTCTGTCTGGTGGAATCACTGCTGCAAGTATTGATGCTGCTGCAATTACTGCAACTGGTGCAATTACTGCAGATTCCGCAGCAATCACTGGTAATATTTCTGTTGGAAGTCTGACCCTGAATGGCGATGCAGCCGTTTCTGGTTCAATCATTCCATCCGCAGATAACACATACGATCTGGGTTCACCTGATAGAACTTGGAGAGACCTTTATCTTGCTGATGCTTCACTGTATATCGACGGTCAGAAGGTTCTGCACTCTGATAACGATACAATCGTTGTTTCTGCCGATCCTAACCAGAACCTGTCTGTTCAGACAACTGGAACTGGTGACATCGAACTTTCACCTGCATCTGATGTTGGTGGATCAGGAAGCGTACAACTGAAGGGTAACCTGGTTGTTAATACTGGATTTGAAATTACATCTACTGCTGGTGCTGTTAAGTTTAATAGTAACCTTGCTGCAGATGTCATCGAGTCTAAGACCGAAGATACAAACCTCACACTGCGTGGTAACGGTGCTGGCGCTGTTGCTGTTAACGATGACCTGACCGTTATCGGAGACATTACTGCACAGAATCTGACTGCAGATATCGATGCTTCTAACATCACATCTGGTACAGTCGCTACTGCACGTTTAGGTGCTGGAACTGCTGATGGTACTACATTCCTGAGTGGAGATGGTACTTGGAAGGAAGTTGATTCAACCGCACTGAAGGATGACAACGGACAAATCAAGGCACAGGCATCTGCCGCTGGTCTCACTGTTAGTGGAACTCTTGCTGCTGATACTCTTGTCGGTGATCTGGATGTTGCTAATCTTTCCGGTATTGTTGATCCTGCAAACCTGGGTACAGGAACTGCAGACGCAACTACATTCCTCAGAGGCGATGGTTCATATGCTGTTGTTGATTCCACCAAACTGATTGACAGTCTGGGTGCTGATAGAATCAATGCAACAACATCTGGCGTAACTGTTACAGGCACTGCAACTGCGGATTCATTCGTAACTGCTGGCGGTCTGGAAATGACCGGTGCTAAGCTGTCTGGTCCTGCTGAGATCGTTCTCGATCCTGCTGGTGACGATGACGCTGCTGGAACACTGAGAATCAAGGGTGACCTGATCGTTGACGGTACAACCACAACAATCAACACTGCAACATTAGATGTAACCGATGCAAACATCACAGTCGCTAAGGGTGCAACTCTTGCTTCTGCTGTTGATGGCGCTGGTCTTACAATCGATGGTGCAAACGCAACATTCGTATATGACTTTGCTAACTCTGCACTGAAGTCAAGTGAGAACATCAACATTGCTGCTGGTAAAGTTTATCAGGTTAATGGCAACGAAGTTCTGACTGCAACTACAGTTCTTGGCAAGTCAATGCCTACAGGCGATGTTGTTGGTTCATCCGACGCACAGACCCTGACAGGTAAGTCAATCGATGGTGCTGCAAACACACTGACCAATGTTGCAAATGCTTCACTGGTTAACTCAACAGTTTCCTTCGGTGGTGTCGAACTCGCACTGGGTGCATCTGATGCAACTCCTGCTTTCGATCTTGCTGACGCAACAAACCTGCCTACCACAGCACTGACCGGTACAATCACCAATGCACAACTTGCTGGTGCGATTGCTAACGATAAACTGGCTAATCAGTCCGTTTCCTTCGGTGGTATCTCACTGAATCTTGGCGAGACCGATGCAACTCCTGCATTCGATCTGGTTGATGCAACTGGTTACAAGACTGAGTCACTGGTTGGCACAATTGCTAACGCACAACTCGCAGGTTCTATTCCTAACGATAAACTTGCAAACAGCACAATTTCCGGACATGCACTGGGTACTTCACTCAGCACACTGTCAATGTCCACCGATACACACCTCTCTGGTAGTGCAACCTACAATGGTTCTGGCGCTGCAACATTCGAGGTTAGTATCGATGCAACCGCAACCAACACTGCAAGCACAGTTGTTGCACGCGATGCAAACGGAAACTTCGCTGCTAGTACAATTACTGCAGACCTGGCTGGTAATGCACTTACCGCCGATCATGCAGACGATGCTGATGAAGCAATCAACTCACAGAATGTAAGAATTGATGGCGCTGCTGATGCAGACGCTGCACACTACCTGATGATGTCCTCTAGCGCATCCGGTCAATCCCGTGCGAAGAGTGATGGTAACCTCGTCTACAACCCCGCATCAAATACCCTGACAACAGGAACATTTGTCGGTGCTCTGACAGGTAACGTAACAGGTAACGCTGATACAGCAACACTTGCTGCTGATTCCTCACTGCTCGGTGGAGAGTCTAAGGCATACTACGCAACCGCTGCTGATCTTTCCGCTCTGGAAACCACAGTTGGTGT
>Ga0066840_10000001_pt1 | contig 137393 bp, 109 predicted proteins | sample ETNtaG_32_FD_67281 | JGI IMG/M metagenome (GOLD analysis project Ga0066840, IMG submission 67281) | Marine microbial and viral communities from oxygen minimum zone, Eastern Pacific Ocean - ETNP201302PF84A | ecosystem: Environmental > Aquatic > Marine > Oceanic | place: Pacific Ocean: Eastern... | reverse complement strand
AATAAATACTAGGCAACACAAAAAAAGAAGAGAGAGGCACATAAGCATAGATCAACCAGATAAAATGTCGACATCGCAAAAAGAGCAGCTTGAGTCTTTTGATGTTATACCCCCTCCGGACGTTATAATGGCTATAGCTGAAAGAAAAAGCGAAATACTTAAAATGGTATCCGACATGAGAGTAAAGATCTCAAACGAAAATGAGATGCTGTGTTTAGAAGCAATACATACGCTTTTTTCAAATGTTGAAGAGTTAGATCTTTTAAATAAAAGAGCGGTTTTAGTTTACATAAGAGAGATTAGCGGTTTAGACAAAAAGCAAATGTCTAAAGCCATGTCGGTAATAAGAAGACACTATAGAAGCATGGTTAAAGATAGAAATCTTTACGATATATTTTAAGGTAATTTTATGTCTTTAGAAGAAAAAATAGACGAAAAGTTAAACGAACTAACTGATTCTGAAAAAAAAGTAAAACAGTTTTCAGATTTGCTAGAATCTATAAAAGAATTAGACAGTAAAAAAAGAGTTTTATGGAAAGAGATATACGATAACGCTGTTTCCGATAGGGAAAAAGCTGGAATACTATTTACTGAAGCTTTTAAGTGTATGGGCGGAGGAACAGCGGATCACATGTCTATAGGTCCTACTTTAGTAAAGTATTTAGAGAGAATGTGTAAGTCCAACGCGCAAATAATATCATTGGCAGACATGATTAGTAAGTCTGAAGAATTTAGTTCTAAAATTGATCCGGATGATTTGTTTTCAAAAATAGTGGAGTAGAAATTGTTAGGAGATTTATTTGATCAAGATCAATCTGGCGAAGCTCAATTTGGAAGAGCGTTAGTTCACGATGTTATCAACGACGTTTCTAGCATAACCAAATATATAGTTTCTAGCAAACAACAAAACCCCGATGAAGAAAGCGACGATGGTCTTACAGAAGAAGAAAAAGAAACGAACAAAGAAATTGAGTGCAGCGCTTTAACTCTATCTAGGGCACCAAGAGGATCTATACTTGCTTTTAGCGTAGGCAAAGGCGATAAAATAAGTTTAGAAAACGAAAAATCGGAAAGCTTTTTTTCTTCTGACGTAGAAAAAACAAAGCTTAAACTATACTACCCATTTTTTTCTTCTCACTTTTTATTACCTGTTAAGCCTGGAGAACAAGTAATAGTAGTTACTATACCAGGTATATCAGAGTATGGATTTTGGATGACGCGAGTTCATAGTGAGCTTGAGGTTGAAGATTTAAACTACACACATTTTGATAGAAAATACATAGAGCCAGGCCCACCTCCTAAAAATAAAGAAAAAAACACTAAGTTAAGAAAACCTGGATTTCCAAACGGTGAGTCTGTAGAATCTTCTGATCCTAAATTTAAGCCTGATGACGACGATGAAGACGATTTTGAATCGGGTTTCATAATAGCTCAAAGAGACGGTTATGAAACCATAAAGTCGACCTATAAGGATGTTGTTACTACCGAGCCAGTCCCTAGATTTATAAAAAGGCCTGGCGATACGGTAATACAGGGATCCAATAATTCTCTAATAGTGTTAGGTACTGACCGGGGATACGGCTTATCTAACCGGCCTGAAGAAAAGCTGTCTAACTACAAAGTAAAAGGAGGGAATGTTAAACCTAGCCAAGGTTCTATCGATTTAGTTGTAGGAAGAGGAAGAATATTAGGCGATCCAAAAGAAGGGGACGGAAAAGAAAATGCGGCTTTAACTAGACCTAGAGTTATTAAAAATGTTAATGACGAATTTGAGCTAGATAAAGACCCTACTAGCGACGAATCTATTACTTCTGATATAAGCGAAAAACAAAAGGACCAAAATAGGTATTTAGATGTACCAGAGGGGGATCCGGATTTTATAAACGATGCTGCCAGGATATATGTTACAACTTCAGGAGATATAGATGATAAACTAGGAACATCGCCTGCAGCAATACCTGGCCCTATAAATGGATCTTCGGCAGATTCCGCACTTTCTCCAAAGCCAGATCTTTCTTCTGTTTCTGCAAAAGCAGATAGAATAAGGATAGTTGCTAGAAATACAGGAACCAGTGGTTTAATACAATCAGAATATAAAGATGTAAAAATATCAGATGGAGATGTAAGAATAATAAAGCAAGGGAAAGCTGGTGAAGATGCATCATGCATATACATGATGTCAGACGGTTCAATACAAGTTTCCGGAAAAGTAATAATGATGGGAAGAAGTGAAGATACTATGGCTGAAGGCGTAGGATATGGAGGAAAAGGACCAGCCGACGGAGGACTTCATCCCTACGTTAGGTTTGCAGATCTAAAAAAAGTATTTACTGAACTATTTACAGCATTAGACGCTTTTACAACCACAATGCAGACACATGTAACCCCTGGTTTTGGATCACCTTCTCCACAGTTAACGCAGGCTGCTGTAAAGCTTCAATCAGACTTATTAAAAATAGATACTGAGTCTATGAACTTTGACGCTCTAGCTTCTAAAAGAATATTCGGTGAATAAAATTGCCTTTGTCTTCTAGTTTACCTGCCTTAAAGTCTGATCTAGAGAAAGCTTTTAACGATTGCACAGAAAAAGGAAAATCAGGAGGCCCTGAAAAAATATTGGATTCTCTATCCAGCGATATAACTAACTCAATAACTAAATTTATAAACGAAGCTCTAATAGAAACTGACGTAACCGTTGACTACATAGACACAGGATCTGCGGGCCCCAATGCAGCCCCTGTTTCCGGAAAAGGAGTAGGCGAAGTTACTGCTTATGAATCAGACCCTTTACAAGAAGAAATATTTAAAGCTTACATGAACGTAAATGATTCAGGCTCTAAAGACAAAGCTTCTACTCCAGATATTAATAAGAAGTTAGGCGAAGAAATTTCTGTTGCTATATTAAATTTTTCGAAAACAATAGAAGTTACAAACGAGGTAGAGCTAGAAGCCTTTCAAAGTGCAGGATTGCCGCCAATAACTCCGGCTTCTATAATGGCAGGCGAATTAGGCACGGGTAAAGGAGTAGGTGGAGATTCAAAAGGGTTAACATCTCTAGACGGACCTTCAAAATCAGACCTGGCTTTAAAAATAGAGGAAGCTTATAACAAAACAGTGAAAGACGGTTCTTCTGACGGAGCAAAAGTTTCTAAAATAAATAAAGATCTAGGAGACTCCATAGGCCAAGCTGTTCACGACTTCTTTGTTTCTTCTATAGTTGAAACAGATGTAAACACTGACGGCGGGACAGGTGAAGCAGCCCCAGCATCCATGATGCCGGCCGGGACCAGCATGGTGCCTACAGCACCCCCGCCTATGACCATTCCAGGTGTTGGTACTGGCACCGGAACAATTTCTTAGCAAATAATGGCTAGTGTCTACTAAGACAGCGCAATAATTAATATTGCAAGAGGTTTTTTAATGTCAGAATCAAAAAAAGTTTACGATTTTTCTTCTGTTGGAGAAACTTTAATACAAAAAGAAGAAAGAGTAAACAACCAAAATATAACATACAACGGAAGAGTTGTACCGATAGGAATAAAAACGCCCATGGAGTTTACAAATAGCTCTAGCAGCGTTTTTAAGATGCACTTTAAATCAAAAGAGCAAATAGAAGACAATATTAGAAATCTAGTGCTTACTAACAAGGGCGAAAGATTAATGATGCCTGAATATGGAGCTAATATAAAAGAGCTGATAATGGAAATAGGCACTGAATCAGGAGACCAGTTGATCATGGAGAGGATTAAATCCGCCGTGCAAGACTTTATGCCTTTTATAAAATTGGTAGGATATCAGCCCATAAAAAAAGTAGATGAAAACGGAACGCTTCAGCAGCTTTCTTCAATAATAACATTCTCTGCTCCGGACCTATCAATTTTTAACATGGTGCTAGAACTTAATTTTTATGAGGCTATATAATGGCAATTAATTCTAAAAAAAATGTAAAAAAGAAAACAGGGCGATCCTTTTTTGCAAAAGATTTTGACGCCTTTAAAGCTGACCTTTTAAGAGAAGCTAGAACGTATTTTCCAGATAAAATAAGCGATTTTAGTGAACCTTCTGTAGCTGGTCTATTTTTAGACATGGCTTCTTCAATAGGTGATTCTCTTTCTTTTTATTTAGATCACAGCTTTAGCGAGTTAGATCCAATAAAGTCAGTTGAACCTCAAAATATAGTAACGCATATGAGAAATGCCGGCTTAGAAGTAGTAGGAGCCTCTCCATCCTCTGTGGTTTTGACGGTCAGCATAACTGTTCCTGCTGAAAAAAAAGGAAATGATTTCTTTCCAAAAATGTCTTGTTTGCCTATAATACTAGCTAACACTTCATTTATATCTAATTCTGGAGTAAGCTTTTTAACAACAGAGGATATAGATTTTTCTAGAAAAAATAAGGCTGGTAATCTTATTGCCAACTATTCTGTAAGAAGCTTAGATGATCAAGGTGCCGAGCCGGCATCTTTTGACGTATCCATTGACGTAGTAGCAGTTTCTGGAAAAATAACAGAAGAAGTTTTTAACATGGGAGACCACTCTCCGTTTACTTCCATATCTTTAACTAATTCTAATATCAGCAGTATAATATCAGTAACAGATTCAGAAGGAGATGATTATTACGAAGTAGAATCTCTATCTCAAGATAATGTTTTTGTTCCAGTTGACAATTTCAGAAATGACAGCGATCTAGTAAGCCATAATTTAGAATTAATGCCGGCACCAAGAAGGTACATAAGAAGAAATAGGTTTGACGATAGAGGTACTACTATTGTTTTTGGTAGTGGTGATGCAGAAATATTTGATGACGATATATTGCCAGACCCTAGCGATGTATCTTTAGAGCTATTTGGTAAAAAATCCATCGAAAGGTTTTCAATAGATCCAAACTCGCTTTTAAAAACTCAAACTTTAGGAGTTGCCCCCAGCAACACAACAATAACTGTTAGGTATCGTTTTGGCGGAGGTTTATCTCATAACGTAGCTGCTAACTCAATAAATTCTATTGAGACTCTTATTATAGAGTTTAGAAATAAACCAGAAGGTTCAGAGGCATTAGCTGTTAGGCAGTCTATAAGGTCCAATAACGAATTATCATCAAAAGGTGGAACAGATGCTCCGTCTTTGACTGCACTAAAAAGTTTTATACCTACCGCCAGAAATTCTCAAATGAGAATAGTAACCAGAGAAGATTTATTGGCAAGAATATATACTTTTCCGTCTAAATTTGGAAGAGTATACAGGGCAGCGTTTGAAAAAAATAGAAGCAATCCATTATCTGGGCTTCTTTTTATATGCTCTATTGATTCAAACGGAAACATAACTACGTCCCCCGACTCTTTAAAGCTAAACTTATCTAGATATTTAAACGAATATAGAGTGATATCAGACGCAATGGACATTCTAGATGCAAAAGTTATTAACTTTGGAGTAAAATATGAAGTTATGACTAAAGAAGAGACTGACAGAATAAGCATTATCAATAGTATAAATTCAGAAATTGCTTTTTCTATGAGGAGAGACAACTTTCAGATAGGGCAGCCTATAGTTTTTGACGATATTACTAATATTATAATAAATACGCCCGGCGTATTATCATTAGTAAGCCTAAGAATAATTCCTAGAGTTGGAAATATAGAAGGAAGAGAATATTCTGGAGCTACTTTTCCATTTGAAGAAAGCGTAAAATACGGAATATTAAGGGGTCCGCTTGGATCTATTTTTGAATTAAAGTTTCCACAATTTGATATTTCCGGAAACGCTGTGTAGGTAAAGCATGAAACTTTTTTTAACTTGTAGCGAAGATACATATATAACAAATAAAATTATTGGAGACGATAGGGCGCTAAAATCCAACGTAGGAAGAGCTGGAACCTTAGATTTATTTAAGCTGTACGATGAAAATAAGTTAAGAGGGGTTGGAGAACAAACTGAACTATCTAGAATTTTAATAAAGTTTAACATAGAGAAGCTTAAGTCTAAATTTGAAGACGATATAAACATAAACTCAAATAATTTTAGCGCTAAAATAAAGCTATACGATATAACTTCAGGAAATGCACTTCCTAGCGATTTTAATGTTATTTCGTATCCTCTTAAAAATAAATTTATTGAAGGTTTTGGAAGAGATGTAGGCCAGTTTTCTAATGAAACAGTAACAAACTTTACAAACAGGGTTTTTGAAAATAATGCAGATGTACCTTGGCAAACCGCCGGCGCTAATAATATTGGTGATTTTTCAAACTTAGACATAGACTGCATTTCTACTATAGACGCAGAAGGGATAAATTTTTCTGCTCAGCAACATTTTAAAGTTGGAAATGAAGATTTAGAATTAGATGTAACGACCTCTATAAAATCTATGCTACTAGAATCAATACCAGACAATGGTTTTAGATTATCATTTGTGGATTCAGAAGAAACAGATACTAAGACTAGATTTGTAAAAAGATTTGCATCTAGGCATGTATCAAACCCTCATCTAAGACCTAGGCTTGAAATATCTTATGATGACTCTATTCAAGATAATCATTTAAATTTTGTATTTGACCACGAAGGAACTCTCTACTTAGAAAATTTAGTAAGATCTAATCGGGAAAACATAAAGCACAACGGCGTAGAGTTAACCGGCGAAGATGCTTTTAGTTTAAGGATCGTCAGTGGTCTTTTTGTAAAAGAGTCTAGCGTTTCTTCTGTAACTTCCGGAACAAACGATACTGTTGTTCCGGGATTATACAAAACCAGTTTTTCAATATCATCAAACGATGATTCTTTTATAGATAAAAATTTAAAAGTTTCTGAATTTTTAGCTTCTAATGGAAAAATAGATTTTAAGACTTACTGGGAATCAAACGATAAATCCCAGGTTTTTCATACCGGATCTTTAACTATAAAAAAATCTAGAATGTCTTCCGGAACTTCTAAAGTAGATCCTAGCTTATATTCAGTTAATCTAGTTAGTCAGTACTCTAAATCAGACATTAAAAAAGTTAGACTTTTCGCGATAGACCACTCTAAGAGCATTGATTCATCTACAAAGTCAAGAGTAAAAAAGCAATCAGAAATATTTCCAATAAGCTTTTATCGCGTTTTTGATGTTGATACAGGAAAGATAGTTTTTGATTTTGGTGAAGCAGACAACTCTACTTTAATATCTAGCGATGCTAACGGCATGTTTTTTAATTTTGATTTTTCCATATTGCCGTACGGTAGATCTTATTCGTTTGAATATAAAATAAAAGACGGAGATAACGAATTTATTATTAAGGACGACCAATCTAGGTTTAGGGTAATATAATGAATAGAAGTTCAAACTTTATGGACGGTGCTCTTTTTAAACCTAGTAGAAATAGAGCATTTAATAATAATACAGCGGAAAATATAAAGAATGTAAGCTCTGAAGGCAACTCTCAAAGAAAAGACGCGCTTCAGAAATTAACAGGTTCTTTTAGATATGATCCGCCTGGTTTTCCATTAAAAAGTACGCAACAGCTAAATGTAGACTTTTCTAAATTTGAAAATCATACATTTTTTAACTCTGCTAGATCTAAAGTGCATACAACGTTTGAAAAAATATTAAATAAATTTCCATTTGATGGAACAGAAAATGAGGCTATAGTTTTTTTAGACTCTCTAACGGGCTTTGAAAAGTACGTTTACGATAAAATACCTAAACACACAGGTTTTCTACAGTTTAATGGAACTAACTTACTAGAGTGTAATCCGTTTAAAGGAGTCGTAGATACATCCGGCGATGTAGTTTCCGGAGAAGACTCTTTAACTATAGGCAATAGCCCCTTCACTATAGAATTTGCAATAAGAGTTCCAGTTGGTCAACCTGGTGAAAACCAGGTCGTAGTTCAAAGAGTTAGAGGAAATAACAATGAAAACGGTTTTACGGTAGGAATAGAAAAGCTCCAAAACGGAAACGAATTAACTCACTTTAATCTATTTGTTGGAGTAAATGTAGATAATTTAGGAAATTCAGTTAAGTGTGAATTACCTAAAAATAAATGGAACTACATAAGCATAGTTTTTGATAGAGGCATATCTGAAACTTTAAAAATATACGAAAAAGGCGATTTAGTAGCAACCAGTACGCCATTTATAGTAGGCCCTATAGTATTTTCAAATCAAAAATTAACAATTGGAAACGGGTCAACAGCAGAAATAGACGGGGATAATTTTACTTCAGGGGCTTTTATTGGAGCAATAGATGATCTAAGATTTTTTTTAGAAGCCAGATCTAGAGAAAACATAAAGAAGTATTACAATCGTTCCATTTTTTCTGAAGAAAATTTAAAATTATATTACAAATTTAACGAACCGCCTGGCCCTTATGTTGAAAATAGTTCTACTTCAAACCTGGTTTTAGATTACAGCGGCTCGGGTTTACACGGAAGAATAGAAAACTTAGATCAATCTCAAAGAACGCCTGGCGCCATAGAAAACCCTTTAGTTTCTGAAAATATAAAACTTTGCCCGGTCTTATTTCCATCTTATGTTCCTGTAAATAGTTTGGCTGTATCTTTAACTAAAGAAGCTTCTAGCTATGATTTTAATAACCCGAACACAATAACAAAACTTATACCTAAACACTATTTGACCGACGAATCTTCAGCTAAAGGATTAGGGGACGAAGAAGCGCACTTATCCCGGGACAACGATTTGACTTCTGTAATACCCGGATCGGCTTCTATACCACAGTCGCAAATAATATCGTCTATATTGTTTATGTGGGCTTCTCATTTTGACGAGATAAAAATGTTTGTAGATGAATTTAAAAGATTTTTAACTGTAGGCTACGAACTTAAAAATACAGTTTCTGATCAGATGCTTCCTCATCTAGCAAAATATTATGGTTACAAACTGCCTTCTTTGTTCAGAGACGCTACTGAATCTCAATTTAAAGACGGCGTACAGTTAGGCCTGAATCCAGGGAATGCCGGACACTCTTTACAATACATACAGAATGTTATATGGAGAAGAATATTAACTGACATATCCAATATTAACATGAAAAAAGGCACCATAGGTGGAATAGAGGCTGTATTTAGAAATATGGGTATAAACCCTGCATCGCCTTATAGAATAAAAGAGTACGGCGGTAGTAAAACCAGCATAATAAAAGATACTTTTGAACGAAGACAAAAAAATTCTGGCATGCTACATTTTGCTGGATCTTTTGATGACTCGACTAGTCCTCTATTTAAATCGCCGTTTTTATCTGGCTCTAGAATAGAGCCAGGTATACCTAGGCCATGTTTTTCATCAACAGCAAGTAGAGAGTTAACTTTAACAGACGATGCTTTAAAAGCACTGAGATTATCCATGAACAATATGGATCCACCACAGCAACCTCTGATTTTACATAAAAAGCCTAACGAAACAAAGATACCTAGCAAACACGACGGATTATTTACTAGCGGATCTTGGACCTACGAAGCGAATTATAAATTGTCTAGCACAAAAGCAATGGCATTAACACAAAGTCTAGTAAGGATGCAGATTGACGGTACTGAAAACAATGAAACTAAAGAAAACCTGATATTTAATCTAGTTGCAACAAACGATTACTCTAGAAAATCTTCTAAGGGCAAAATATTTTTATACGGCAGACCTGGTATAGCACCGGATTCAAATCAAAATCCATCACCGACACTTTTATTAGAGGTTGAAGCTAATATTTTTGACGGAAAAATTTGGAACATAAATTTCGGTAGAAAAAGAGCGGATAGCTCAAAGGGAGAAAAGTTTTCAACTTATTTTGTAAACGCAGGAAGAACTGGAATCATAGGCCTCTCCGAGTTTTATTCCGGATCTGCTCTTTTTCACGATGCAGTACCAGATGATCCTGACTCAAATCAATCTAATCAAAATGTATTAAACACTATCTTTTCCGATGAAACAATAGATAATTCGGGAAACGGCCCTTATCTATCGATAGGTAAAAAAGATTTACAATTTACCGAGGATGATAAATTCCTAAATGGTAAACCCCCGTCGTCACCTACCGAACTTACACCACTTCACTGTACTGATTTTTCTGGCTTTGTTTCAAACATTAAATTTTTTAGTAAAGATCTATCTTACAGGGAATCTATTATCCATGCTAAAAATCCATTTTCAGTAGGCATAGGTGATCCAAAGATAAATTATAACTTTGCTTTATCAAACTCTGGATCTGCAGAAAGGTTAAAGTATCATTTTGCTATTGATCAAGTTTCTAAAAATACGGATGCATTAGGTGAATTAAAACTGCTGGATTTTAACCAAACAGGGCTTGACGCAGATTTAACTGGGTTTCCTGCTGATTCAACCGTGATAAAACCAAAAAGGTTTGATTTCCAGATATTAAGTCCTAAGTTTGAGCTGGGTTTTACAGATAATAAAATTAGGCCAAGAAGTTTTATATCCGGAGAATTAGTTGAAGAACACTCTGTTGACTATGCTCCGCTAACAGAGTTTCCAGAGTCAGAAAAGCCTAAAGACGACAGAAGAATAGGCATAGAAATATCTGCGGTACAGGCTTTAAATGATGACATTTCAAATATAATTTCTACGCTAGACATATTTGATAACGCAATAGGGGCTCCTGAATTAGTTTTTTCTCAAGAATATAGAGATCTCCGAAATATGAGAAAAGTTTACTTTAATAGACTGAAAAATAAGGTTAATATGAAAAAGTTTTTTCAGTTTTTTAAGTTTTTTGATGATATGGTAGGTGATATTATAGAAGACTTAATCCCCAGTACTAGCAGATACGTAGGTACAAATTTTGTCTTGGAGAGCCACATGCTAGAGAGGCAAAAAATGGTCTATAATTATCAAGATATGTACGTGGGCGAATTAGACAGGCTAGAGTCTACATCTATATTTTTGCAGCAGTTTGTATTGCACATAAAAAAGTTTTGAGTAAGTTATGCCAAATTTAGTTTTAAATCGCTCTAGATATAATTTAACTAAGCCCATGCAAACCGCTGGCGGAAGGTATAATTTAAACGACTTTCTTTATGCTTGGTATCAGTTTGAAACGCCCATTAATACAATAACTAATTCAGATTTAAAGGACCTATCTGGTAATTTAAGAACGCTAACGCCAATGCCTTCACACGGTGGATTAGATGGTAATCAAGACGTTATTCACACGCATAGGCCGCTAAGCCCTGTAGACATCGGTATTGTAGTCCCCCAAGGCTTTTCAAAAAGGTCGGCTGAATTTTCTAATACGATATTGCAATACAAAAATTCAGATCGCGGTTTCTCTTTTGTGGAGTCCAATTCTGATTTGTCTTTTTCTATTTCTGCATGGATAAAGTTGGGAGATGCCAATAATACAGACCAGGTTATAGCCTCTAAGGCTAGTGTTGCTAAAGACGAAGTTAACAATGAAGTCGTAGTATCCAATTCGGAGTGGTGGCTATACACAAACAGTACCAACGATCTAGTTTTCAGAATTACTACTGGCGACAATACAGGGTTTAGACAGTCTATAGTGCCTTCAGGAACAGTTGCAAATTATCGTAATAAATTAACAAACATAGTTGCCGTTTATGATGCATCTGGGCAAATCAACATCTATATAAATGGATCGATACCGGCTAGCCAAATAACGAATGAGTCCCAAGATTTCCCTGGCATGTCTAAAGGTTTAGCTAAAATGACCTTAGGCGCCTTACAAATACCAGTTAAATTAAACGATTCCGGCGAAGAAGTTGGAGATACAGATAACGATAATGATGTAGACCTAGATGATTTAAATGATTGTAATGAAATCAATAAAAGTTTTTCTGGCTCAATTGCAGAAATAGCTTTTTGGAATACTGCTTTAAATAAAGAAAATTGCAAAGCCTTGTACGGAGCACTAGAGTATTCATATTTGGTAAGGCATGATTCTGGCGCTACTCAAATAGGTTTAAACATATCAGGTGAAGCTTTTGATGAACAGCGACAAGGCATAAACATAAGAGACGTAAACGATCAAACAACATCTCTCTTTGTTAAAATAAGGCCTATTGCTGACAATATAAAAACTTTTAGGTATAAAGACGTCAATCCTGTTGCGTATAACGATGAGATATCTTCTACAATGTATCTCAGCAACACTACATTTAAAACATACGATTTAAACGATTCTTTTATTAGTAACTTCGGTGACGAGTATAAACTATCTGATTCTGAAGCTTTAATTTCCTGGTTTAAAATGGGAAAAAGCAAGGCTGAGGATTTAAGCAGAAATAAAGTAGCTTCTTTTTACAGAGGAAATATACCTACAGATGATTTTATTTGGCCGAAGGGATCTAGAAAATATACTAGTCTAGAATTTAGTGGCGACGCGGATCGTGGAGTAGATATAGGGCCGGCTAATTACTGGAATAGCAAAATAAATCAAGATTCTAGCGGCGACATTTCTATATCTTTGATGATAAAGCCGACTCAAGTAAATCAAAGATCTAGAATTTTATCAATATCAGAAAAAATAGGGGTAACATTAGTACAAGATGGCTCAATAAGGTTTTTTTATAGATATACAGACAGCCCAAATAAAGTAGCTATATGGACAACGACAACAGCGGAAGGCCAACCACCACTAATAAATTTAAATAGTCCCGAATGGTATCATGTTTTTATATCTTATTCTGCAAGTGATTTAACAAACAGTCCGGACATTTATGTAAACACAAAAAACGAAACAGGCAAAGAAGTAGTTAAAGAGTCAGTTGCAACAGTTGGAAATCATTCGCCGGCCGGAGAAATAGTTAGAATTTCTGGTCATAATGCCTGTTTAGGTAGAAAACCAGGCGGCAGCCTTCTTTATGCAGGAAATATAGCAGACGTAGCTATATGGAATAAGAAGTTAAGCGAAGAAAGCGTAAAGGCAATATATCAGTCTATAAGAGTAGGAGTCTTTAACGAAGACACTAACAACCAATTTATATCTAGAGTTTCTGTTGGAGGAGAAGGAAATCTTTCTTCCAGAGTGTCTCATGTTCACGAGGATCTAAACCTAGGTCAAAGCTTACTATACGAGGACGGTCTTCCTTTTTATGATACACAGAATTTAAACCCCGAGTATGTAGTTAAGACGCACCCCTATTCCATAGAGCTTCCGCCTACTTTAGCAGACTATAATTCTTTATCTTCTTTTGACGGCGTTATAGACGTTATGGGCAGAAGAAAATACATAGATCGATCTACAATCGAACAACCTTTTAGAGCAAAAGGAGTTAGAGGCTCTTTTGGCGCAGTTGATGATACATACAGGCGGAGCGCTGAAATATCGACAGGTATAAACCTAGGTGAAAATCAAGTCGTTGAAAATTTTCTAGATTCACCAGGGCAGATACATTTATCTACTATTCAACTCGAATCGTTTGGATCAACAGAATTAGAAAAGCCTTTAATAATAAAGACCCCGGGTTTTGCAGAAGAGCGCTCTGATACTTTCGGAAAAATAACCCCATTTATTGACGCAGGTTCTGATAGAGATAAAGACTATCTTGTATTTTTAGATGACCAGGAATTAAGAAACGTTCTAACGGGCCACGATGATATAACTGAATCAGGAAAAATATTAAGAAAAAGTAAACTTAACCCAGATTCTAGTAAAATTAATAATTACAAGACACACGATCGAATGAGCTTGACTGGAAGAGAATATGAAAATAATCCAGCCGGCGTGGATTCTTTTGCTTTCGGAGGTTTGAAAAAGTAATGCCTAGGCCCGATATCACAATTAAATATTATGACTTAAACAAAGGCTTTTCTAACGACGAAGGTGTCTATAACTCTTTTGCAAACCTTTACGCTTGGTATCAGTTTGATGTAGACATATCAACCGCTGGAAAGATACTTTTTGATAAATCGATTAATTTTTCTAGAAAAAATCTTACGCCCGAACCGCAAGATGGAGGCTCGTCCCTTCAAAACAGTCCGGCCGCCCCTACATCGGATTCTCCTAGCGAGACTTCCCCTAGAGGTTTTCCTAAGAGAAGTTCTAAGTTTTTTAATGATGCTAATGGATCTGGAGACATGCTAGAATTTGTCACTTCCGACAACTCTGCTTTTTCTTGGGCTCCTAATAAACAATTTTCTACTTCCACTTGGGTTAAATTTAATAATTTAGGTGGCAACCAATGCATTATGGGAAAATGGGATTCCGGAGCAAACAAAAGAGAGTGGTTTTTAGTTCTCGAAAACGGTAAAATCGTTTTACAGATTTCTAATCCATCGCGGACAAAACGTATACAAAAAAAAGCCATAGTAGCTAATTATCCGGATATTTCTACTGATAAATGGGTGCATATTCTTACGACTTACAACGGGGCTAACGACTCTTCCGGAATAGAAATATACATAAACGGAAATCGCTGTACAGGCGACGGTAACATCGAAGAAGAAAACGCCGGCGGCTTCGATGGAATGACTTCAAACGACGCTCACTTTTCTATAGGTAATTTTTTTAGCAACAACGATGAAACAAACTATAGATTAAAAGCGCAGCTGGCCGAAATAGCTATTTGGGATGCTGTTTTACCTGAATCTAGTATAAAGGCTCTTGCAAGGGCACCATTTCCCTCAATGTCCGGAATTCTTACTAATCCAATAAGAACAAAACTTATTGACATTGACAATAGAGGAAAACAGTATCCACAATCTTCAATTCAATCTATGGTTAACAAAAAGAAAAGCCACAACTTTTCATCTAATTCACAATATAAAAAATTAATACCTTCTGATTACAATCCGGAGATTGTTGCTTTTGACGATACGAATTCTTTAAATTTTAAGTCTGCTTTTCCTACTGCGGAAATAGAGTTCGTGTCTCCCCCTAGAGATGGAGAGAAAATAGAATTAACAATATCAGGAACAAAAACAACTTTTGAAATTCAGAGGGGAGATACTAGTTCAGCAGGCAGTGTGCTTGTAGATCTTAAAAAAATCGCAGGTTTAGATTATAGAGACTTGGGAGGAAACCGGGAAGAAAGATCTAGAAGGCTAAGAGAATCATACAATAGTTTAGGTTTTTATGATTTCCCTCCAAACACGAGCCCCAGAGAAAGGCATAAGAAAAAAATATCGATTGTTGCAAGGCTAATAAGAGACTCAGTGACAGAGATAGCTAAAGTAATAAACGATCAAAACTTAACCGTTTCGGCGATTTCTATTGATAATAGGCTGATTTTAAAATCTAAAATTCCTTATACTGATTCTGCATTGCCTTCAGTAGAGTTTAAAATTTCTAGCTTTTCACCTTTAGATATTTTTAATTACGGATCTGGAAAAGTAATAAGGAATTTTGAGCATTTTATAGACGGTAACAATGAAGTTGTTTTAGGACCCATGTTTGTGGAAGGCTCTAGTGATTCAGAGTTTTCAATAATCGATTCTCCTAATAAACAGCCCACTATAAAGACTACAAATTCCGAAATAAAGCCAGGTACTGCAGACGGAAACTATTTTATAGACCAAACAAATAGACACGAAGCTTTTGATGATTCTTTAATACACATTGACGATACCGATGATTTTTATACTGACGGCACTCCTTTCGGTATAACCCCAGGATTTTCTTCGCCTTTAAAATCAAAGACACAGATTGTTATTCAGGGAAAAAGCAGTAATATAAAAGATTCTGCCATTTTCTTTTCTACCGGGTCTAAGCTTACTAAGGTTCCTAGTTCCCATAAGCCAGATATAAATAAAGGCTCAGGTGTAGCATATTGGAGCCCTGTGGATGGAAATTGGGATATGCTAGGAGATATATCAGACTCTTCTGACTTTGATCCTTATAAGTCTACAAACTTTAGATCAGCTAAAGGTGTACTGGCTTTTACTCCCGACAACGGTCTAGACAATTTTGGTCTAGCCAATTTACACAAAAAGACTAGCGTAGGCCAACCTATTACGGAACTAGGTTTTCCCTTAATGGGACAGTATAATGCCGGAAAAAATAACTGCATTAACATGTCCGATTACATAACAGAAGATTTTCTTTTAGAAAAAATATCTGTAGAATTAAAAGGGTCTTTTGGTCTTACAGCTTTGTCAGCCGACGAAAATTCAATCTCTCCTATTCTTCAAAAGCAGTTTTTTATACTGAATCAATTTACAGACGGAGATAATCCTCATCACTCAGGAGAAGGTTTAGAATATAATCCAAAGCTAGGACCAAACTGGCTTGAAAACGAACTAGCAGGTTATGTTGCTGGCGCTACTGCCAATGTAAATAACTTTCAAGTAGGCACTAATTACTCTAAGTCATATTCTAACCCGCTTAGTTTTGATAGAGACCTAATGGCTTTTCACGACGATGCCAACAGCATTCCAGGTTTGCTGGCGGTAAATAATTTTAAATTTAGCGCAGATGATAATGATGGTAATCAAATCGCAGTTAATCTTGGCACAAACTCCGAATTTAGAACTGCCATACCTAGCTTAAAATCTGGAGATTGGACTAGCGTATATACAGACATAGAGGGTCTGCAAGAGCTTATAGAGGTAGGTTCTATGTCTACCTTGATAGGCGACAACGCTATAGCCAGGGTAAACAATGTCGAATTAGAAACTGAAGCCTTTTCTACATGTCTAAACGGAAACTCGACTGGCTATCTTCAAATAGCTGATAAACCTAGATATTTTTTCCCATCAGACGGAGAGTTTAGCTTGTCTGTATGGGTTTATCATGAGCCAGGAGTCGACGCCTACTTTGGCATAGTAGCTAAGCGAACACACACCCCCAAAGACACTAATAGAGAGTGGGTTTTTTGGCATCGCACCACCGGCTATGTTCTTAGAAGATACGATGAATCCGCTGATGCTCATCAAAGCAGAGAATTTGAGTTTGACGACCATAATATATCTCAAGGATGGCATCATTTTTTAATAACTGATGGCCCTTTATCTGGAGCGTCCGCTAATGACGACATGATATTTTATGTTGATGGAGTTCAGTATCTACCAGCAAGCACGACTGGTACCGGTGGCAATTTTGAAAATTCTGAAGATCTCACTGGAGATTTACTTATCGGATCATATAGTAATTCAAATACTATGCCCGCCGGCTTTAAAATAGCAGATGTTGCTTTATTTAATAGAGTTGTAACGCAAAACGAGGCAAAAAGTATATACAATCATGGCCGCCTAGTCAACCCTAACCGTGTAATTTATCCGAAGCCACTGGCTATTTCAAAATACGGTGCTGATGCGGCCAAGCAATTTTTGTACCCTATAGACAACTATGAAGCTGACCTGGCAAACATGGTTGTATCAGAGTTAACCAGCATAGATTTTGCAAATGATTCTGGTCCAAATTCTGGATCTAATAGATTTACAGCTGCCGAGGACTTATATACCGCAGTAGGAGAAATATCTACTAGTTCTACTATAACTGTAGATGATCAGACGGTGCAAATTTCTCTTCTTAACCAGTTTGACGCCGACGACCCCCAACAGAGAGGCGAGCGTGTAATTGGAGTAGACCCTGTACCTGATGGCGGTGATCCCGATATCGATAATCCACCTATCGCTAGGATAGAAATGGTTAAAGAGTTAACTTCAACCGGTGAAGTTTCTACATTTCATGCTGACATAACTGAAGCTGTAAGAATGATAGACAATCTTTTATTAACAGTTTCTAATATAGAGATAGACAATAAGGCAGATACTGAAACAAAATTTCAAGCCACGCACTCTGATTCAGAACCACTTACAGCCAGAGTTTACGGAATAAGAACCGAGCCTATAAAGAATTTAGGAAAAGTATCAAGGGGACCTTTAGGGTCTACTGGTTCTGTTTCTGAGCCTTATAGGATGTCTATAAAAGTACCTGCTGTTTTAACTTCTAACGGCTTTGCACAAACCTATACAATAAGGTTTCTATACCATGATAGAATAGGGTTTGCCGATGATGACGCGCAAGCACAACCACTGCAGGGTGATGACATAGTTTCTGCATATAACTCACTTCCAAGCGATCAAAAATCAGCTCCAGGCCAGGTGTTTGTAAGCCTTGTTCATTCTTATGACAAAGATAAAAATAGTACAAGCGAAAACACTAAATTCCATCCAGTCGATTTGGCAAATAGAGTTGCTAGAGCAATAAATGGTCCGGCTTTAAATAAAAAACTCGGCGGCAAATACGAAGAACTTGGGCAGATAGGAATTATATATGGGCCTACTGACAGCGAAGTAGGGGGAGCAGACAATTTTGGGCTAGGAACTTCTTACTTAAACTCTTTAGCAGCTACTCCTTCTGATTCCGGAGTGGCTAGCGCTCGTGCAGTTCTTGATGCCGCAGAATCTAATTTAACAGCCGCTCAAGTTAGAAGAGACCTTGAGAGGGATGTATACGATTATGCAAATATGCAGCTTAACGGAAACATCGCTGATGGAGACTCGTATTCTATTAGAGATTATATATCTGACCTAAGATCTAGACCTGGTGCGGTAGTAAACGAAGAAGATGTTAGTCAGGTAGTATTAGCTGTACTAGATTTTGAAGACAGGCATAATCGAGGCTTGATTAAAGATGAAACTGGCGCCACCATTACCTACTCGGACGGTTATCAACTAGCAGAAGCAGCAGACGACCGGGCGGCAAAAGTAGCCAGGGATGCTGCAAATGCAGCATATGACGCTCAGCTAAATGTAGTTACCGACGCCCAATCGCGACTGGATGGAGTAACACCCGATTATTCTCTTTCTCAAAATGCAGACCATGCAGCATTTATGGAGCTAGAAGGTTTGCCTAATGGAGGTGGAATTCCACCGCTCTTGGCCATCTCTAAGGGATCTAAACTGTTTATATATACGATACATGCAAATGGCATAGCGTACGATCTTACAACTTCTAGATCCTCTCCTGGCGAGTTGATATCAAACATAGATTTAGATGCAACAAAAGATTTCTTAGAATATCCCAGTCCAGATTTTAAAGAGCCGGCTCTAAACCAGGCTACAACAAGAATCTCTGTAGATGATCAGAATAATCAGAATACTACACACGCAGGTAAATTTAGCGTAAACGGGCTAAACGTAAACGGCGGCGAAGCAACAACAAATCTCGTCAATGTAGATATACAAGGCGATCTATATAGGCTTTTTGACGGAGCTACTTTCGACGAGGACGGTGATCCAAATACCGCTCCTCTCACCGTAAAATACGATGGAATATTTAAAAAAGATAACTTCGTTAGTTTCCTAAAAGACAAGTCAAAAGTACTGACTTATAAAATGGTAAATAATATTGGCGCATTTAAAAACGGAAGCGATTTAATATATAGGGCGTATATAGACGTAGAGTTTCAGCCTGAAAAATCTGTTGGCGCAGAACCATTTTCTATTCCCGAGCCGACAATAAAAATTGACATGGGATCAAGTGCTACTACTGGCACAGGCGATTTTAATAATCTAGCTATAGATATTGTTAAAGGCACAAAAAACATAGTAATAGAAAATATTTTAGACAAAGATAGAATGTGCTTAGTCGGAGATGGCAACACGATTTTAAAAATAGAAGAAATCCAAGGCACTGTCGATCTTAGTTTTGACGATGCGACTGGAATCAGTTTTTCTGTTTGGGTTTATCATAAACCAGATGTTAATGTTCAGTTCGGCATATTGTCTAAGCAGAGCTCTACGGTTGCTGATTCTAACAGAGAGTGGCATTTTTACTTTGAGAACGATAATACCACTTCTTCAAAAGAAGATACCCCTAAGGGATATGTTTTTAAAAGATATGACGAGTCTAGGGGTACTCATCAAGGAAGAATATTCAATTCTACAGGCTTATCTGAGGGGTGGCATCACTTTTTTGTAACTGACGGACCCCGCGATGGAGGGTCAGCAAACGACGACATAAGAATATTTGTTGATGGAGTGCTTAAAACAACACAAGGCTTTGACTCCGGCACATACGTAGGTTCAGAAAATTTAGAAAGCCCCATAACCATAGGCGGATTAGGTAATGAAGATGAATTGCCAGAGGGTGTAATGATATCTGACATATCAATTTGGAACCAAGAGTTAATAGCGCAAAGTTCTAACGGAGTTTATCATGATCAGCTAGACAGCAGAATAGACGGCTTTTATCAAAGAGTATTATCAGGCCAATTAGACAGTAAGACTACCAGGCTAGAAATACTTCCAGGTGAAAAAGTAACATTCATAAAAAAGAATATTCTAGTTTTTAGATCTGAATCAATTGACCCTTTGTCCGGAGCGACTTTAACTAACAAAGTATCTTACTTCGTCGATGATATAAAGGTATTTGATGACTCAGAAAATTTGGTATCGTCTGAAATAGTACCTACTAACCAGCAGGCTTTCTTAGACTTAATTTACATGGATTCAGAATCATCTGGATTAAGAGCTGTTGTGCCTAATGAAAATATGGTCACAGATAAATTTTTTATAGAGTTGCCTATAGATGCTGACGTGATGGTTTCTGAATATCCGCCACTATTTTATACAGGGCCTAAACACGGCTCAGCGGGTAGAGCCGGAAATGCAATTACTTTACAGGCGTACGGAAACAATGCCGGCGAACTATACGGAGAAGGTGTTTTAAGCTTAGCGACAACGCAGCAATTTTTCGGTGATGAAGTATTTACAGAGGGCGAAAGAATTAAATTAACCGGCGGTTCTGAAAAAATGAACCACGCAGCTCCAGCTAAAATATTTAAAGACTCTGATGCGCTAATGAATACTGCTAAATTCTTAGGAAATAATGGATTAGTAAATTTTGCCAGGGTTTCTAATCCTGCTAGTGCGGCTGTCGATGAAGCTAGTGGGGAGACGGACCCAAAATTTACTAACCTAATAAACAAACTAAATAAAATTACCGTGACTAATCAAATTTCCATATCTGCAATTTTTTCTCTAGAAGAAGATATGAGCGACGGTGAATATAGAGATATCATTAATATGTCCGATAATGACGCCGGCGATGATGGTATAGGCAATGCTTTTCACGAAATAATATCTTTAGGGCTGTTTAAAGAAGCAAATAAGGACCCTCGACTATTTTTCTCTATAGCTTTTGAACATGTTAATGTTGGAAGACACGTTAGTAAATTTATTTCTTCTTTTTCTTTGACTAAGCATGTATCTAGCCACACCATTAGAACAGAAAGAGACAATGACGAATCTATTTCCGGTAAGTTTTATCATGTGTGTGTATCCTATGACGCTAGCTTGATAGACGGAAAAAGGACTAATTTGCCCGTATTCTTAGTCGACGGAAAAGAATATACAGTAAATGAGTTAAGAGGCTCACTCAGATCTCATCCGGCAGGAACTCCTAACGTAATTAGCAAATTAAACATTGTTCCGCTAGAAGGCACTTCAATACAGACTATAGAAAATTTCTGTATAGGTAATAATCAACTTGGTACCAACGAGTTCCCAGGTAGAATAGGCGAATCGTTAATTTGGTCTAAAGCTCTTTCTAGAAACGAGATGCAGAAATTAAGCGCTTATTATAAGGGATTAACTAGTATAAACCCAACAACTACTGGATATAGAGAGCTAGTAGGTTTTGCAAAAATTGGGTTTACAAAATCAACCAGTGAGCTTTTGTCAAGGCAAAGCGCTGCAGTGATAGATCCCGAAAATGAATTTTTAGGAGATGTCTTTGATAAAATAGTACCAGTTGATTCAGACAAGTTTATCAAGGTTGAAAACAATAATGTTGCTGAAGATGTTATTAGCGAATCTAGCTATGTAGGCAAAATTAATTTTAACTTTGAACCAACAATATCGACAGTCAGTAAATTTACTTCGATAATGCCTCTTAGGTCCACAAAAGGAATAGACATAAGTAGTGTAAGCAACGATGATTCGTCAAGAGAAAGCTTTCCCATTCCTGCTAAATATAAAGATAACTCCAGTCCAGCCGCAGATGCTATAAGCCCAGATTCTGGAATACTAAGTAATCCTTTCGGCGGTGCTTCAGGTACATCTTCTCCTTCAGGAAGACAGTTAGTTAGTTCTATAATAAGCACAGACTTCTCGCTAGAAGATAACTTGATAGCTACTCAGTTTGATTCTTTATCCGAAGAAGACAAGAAAGAATATGGCGACATTTTTTCTAGACAAAAAGAGGTTAGAAACAATCAAAGAAGAACTAGCCCTTATCTAATAAAGCCTACAGACCGGCTTATTTTTGGTTGGCAGAATCACTCATTTAACCCTACTCACGATTTCTCAGATGCCCGTAAAACAGTTTCAGAAGCCAGCGAGTTTATTTTAGGTGAGCAAATGTTTGATTTTATAGAATCAATAAAAGTAACGCTGTTTGGATCTAATGTAAGCTCTAGAAAAGAATCTCACGGTGGAGTAAAAGATAATTTAACCAGCAATTCTTTACATCAAATTGTTGGCGATGATCCGGTTTTAGACCAGTTTGATGTTTCTAACATAGAAATGTTGTCAGGTTCATACATAGATGCTTTGATGTTCGGAACTATGATTAAAAAAGGAGAAAATGGGCGACCTGTAACTGGCATAAGAGGCAGAAGAGGATCGCTGGCTTCTCACCATGGAGGACCTACGGGTTCTTTACAAAGAAACATTAAGCACTCGAGTACGGATTTAGTTTATGCAGATACTCAGTTGCCTTATTTTGGTCAAATTATAGCTACACTATTTCCTTCTGCGTCCTCTGTAAGAACCGGCTCTGTGACTTTAGAGGGAGACGTAGACTATGGTTCAGGGCTAACTTTTTCTGACGCAAACCCTGCTGCTACTGCTCAAAGAAATATAACATGGCCAAACATATACACTATAGACTTTTACGTATCGATACCGCAGTTTGAATTATTTCCGTATATAGGGGTACTTGAAAACAGCTTAGATATTAGCTATGTACCGGCAGCAACTTATCAATATTCTCCCGCAGTAGAATTAAAGCAGCCTGATGCTCCAGGAAATTTTAATGCTGTTGTAGAAAAAACTTCATTGCCGGGATTTGAAACACCTCAAGCTCCAAAGGGTAGAAATAACCCGGGAATGGAAGGGCCTTTTGGAGGGCCATCCGGTGGATTTAGTGGATTTCAACCATTTTCAGATCCAACTCTAGTAGGGATATTCCCTCAATCTGATGCGGATTTTTTAATTGTCGATTTTAATAATCCAGAAAGAAAAGCAAAGAGAATGTCAAATCTCGAGGGAACAATTTCTAGATTAGGAACTGCTGATACAAATCAAATTTTAGCCGCTCCTATGTTTAGACAGTTTACAACACAAGAAAATTTATTTGGAGTAAAGAACTTTGATGACGATTCTTTAACGACAGTCGGTTCTTCTGAACCTCTATCAATTACAGCAACTGAAAAATCTAAAATAGCTCTTTCTAAATTTTCTTTCGGCATATCTGCAGGGAGGCAGAGAATACTTTATTCTGGTTTACCCGCGATCCCTGTTTCTTCCAGCTTTTTTGTGCCGCAGCCTAGAGGTTTTAAATACGGAGTTATGAATACTCCTCCATTAAGGCCTTTTAATATTTACAGAAGAGACAGATATGGACAATTTAGAGATATGCTTGAACAGCACCCAGAAACTCATTTTAACAGAGATAGCGGCAGATCAAAGGTTATACCTTCGGTAATAATAAACTACGTTTCTAGAGAAGGCGAAGCAAGAGTAGATCCAGAATCTACAAACACACAAAACTTATCAATATTTGCAACTTCATCGCGTCCTTATTCAGATGGAGATATAGGAATAGACAGAATAACTACTCAACCAGATCTATTAGATCAAATAGATATTCAGCTGGAAGCTGATGCTGTGCTGGATGAATAGTCATGACCAAAAAAGTAAAACCGGAAAAGTATAAGGACATACCTGCTGCGATAATAAGAAATCGTAGTAAGCAGCAGGTAGACACCGTATTTTTTCCAAACAGCGTCGTTGTAAAACCTAAACTTAAAGTAATAGGTGTTCTGCAAACTACAGAAATATTAAACGCCGGCGAAGTTCGTGAAGCTGGAGTTCCTATAACTCCAGCTAGCTTTTTGTTTACTCCTGGTGTAATGTTGATAAAGGCTAATTCACAGTCTGTTGCTAGCCCTGATAGAAATACTGATTTTATAGACTTAGCGACAGCTTACGGTTTTAATAGAGAAGTAGATTTTTTGGGATATGGAAATTTAGAAAGCCACCTAAATACATCTTTTACTTATGTTAATGTTATAAATCAGATTACGGCTAGTGCGAACAGCGGAAAGCCTTTATACATTGGAACTCCTTTAGATACAGATGGAAAAGTTTTAAACATTACGGGTTCAAGCGGTTCAATATCTTTTTATACAGAAACTAGTGCAAACCGTGCAAATAATTTAGACCCGGATAAATACCTGGCTTTAAAACTAGAATTTGAAAAAAATAATTCTGATGATGTAACTTATAGATGCTTGTTTTTGAGCCAATACCTAAGTAAATCTGATTCTACTGAACACCAAACCGGCGTCAGGCCTTTACCTCAAGTAAATGGAGAAAATATACAAGAGCAGCTGAGATCTATAAATCTATCTAACCCTTTTATTATAAAAGGCAAATCACAAACCGTTAGAATAAACCGTGCCTTTACAGTAAAAAAGCTAGAGCCTGGAGATAAAGGCGAGACTGGAGGTCCAGGAGATGAAGGGCCGCAAGGACCTCCTGGACCAGCAATCGATGTAAATGTAGATATAAGTCCTGAGCCTCTTACTTTAATTTCTGATCAATCAGGAGTAGTAACTCTATCTAATGCAGATTTTGTTACTTTGACAGTTGATATTTCAGGTAGCCATGCACAATATGATCAACCTACTTCAGATCTTGAGTCTAAAAACCCGTCGGCAGACTTAAAATATAGTATCGCTGTCTTAGATTCTAAAGCATTATTTTCAGATAAAGACGGCTCGACTCATGAGATAGACCATGATTCAGCAAACAGCCCCAATGTTATAGATGGTAACAATAAAAACCCAATAGTTTTTCACAATAACGAAGAAGATAGACTAAAGCTGTTAGTGTCTAGTGATGCAGAAAATAATGCTAAAATACTAGTAGATTTAGCATCTCAGTTTATTGATGTAAATAAAATATGGACTAAGTGTAAAGTAGACTTAGATCTATATATAAATAGAGACGGAGCAATACCTGATCTTCCTGGCCGTCATTTATCTTTTGAAATAGTAAAAAACATACCTATAGCTCCAATCGACGTTTCATTCACAAATCCAGATATCGTAATAGTTACTAGTTCAGAAGGTGGTCATCCAGATACAAATAAACAGATGGATAACGGTAACGACACCGGATCTTCTAACCTAGATGACAATATTCCGGTAACAGCTTTTACAAAAGTCACTGCAAAAGCAGGCCAAGTAGACTTAGCTTTTTACGGACACTGCCAAAGTGAAACTGATATAGACGTAGACTCCTATGCAATTGTTTCTAACGAAATTGTCGCGACAACCGACAATGGAACAGTTATGGGTCCTGGAGAAGTCGGGGATACTTTGGTGGCAGCTAGAACAACTTATGTCGACAGTACTGATTCTTCAGTTGGGGATAAAAGTTTTTTTATACAGGTCAGAAACATAAATGGCAATTTAAGACTAATATTAAAAGTAACAGAAGAAGATTCAGACGCAAAACTTCAAGTTTGGCTTTTAGATATATACGAAGATAACTCTAATACTACCTTCAATAATATTACATTAGAAGTACCTGTAAGAATAAATAATGCCGGCACTATAACTACAGAAAATAAAACGCTGGTTGTTTCAAAACAAAAAAATCCTGAAGATCTAATAAGTGTAAATTTGTCTAGAGAAACAATAAGCATTAGTACTGATTATTTAGGAAGACACCCTACCACTGGCCTTCAGTATGATAGCTATCCAGCGGGTTCGGAGAGGCTTTTGCCTGCTGCGGCTTTTACTAAAATAGAGGTTACGTCAGGAAATGAAAATTTAGCTTTTGGCGGTCATAATATACCGGATAACGAAGATAATGATACAGAACTAAACACTTATCAAATAATTTCTAGCGAAACCGTATACAAAACTCAAGGCCCACCTAGATCAGATGGTTCTAACGGAACTCTTGAAGAAAGAACTTTGCCGATAACACAATTAAGGACAATCTCAGTTTACCCAAATGGAGGCTCCGGAAATCCCAAAAATGACTCAGACATAATAGGATTTAAAGATTACCACATCTGGGGACGCAATGCTACATCAGCACAAAATGCAGTTTTTGGACTACACGTTTCTGAAGATTCAGGAAGCGCAAAACTTTCTGTTTCTTTATTAGATTATACCGACGGTACCGAAAACGCAGCTGATATTTCAGAATCAGAGCTATTTAACAGCGTAGATGTTGAATTAACAATAAGAGTAAATTCCAAAGGGATTATTAAAAACTTTACAAAAACTTTTACGGTAGAGAAAAATAAGTCCGGACCTCCTTCGGTATCAGTTGGGTTTTCCAAAGAAACTATAAACGTAGAATCTGATTTCTTGGGAAGAAATCCAGATAATCCTAACGCATCTAGTAGCGCAAGTTGGACAGATACTCATTTTACAGAAAATCATAGCACAATAGTAGATGTAAAAGCTGGTAGCGATAAACTAACGTGGAATGGAGACCAAAATAGTGAAAACCCTGATAACCCAGATGAAAACACCTTTGTTATAGATTGGCATAATATAACAGGTACCACAAATAACGGAACAGTCTTAAAGTACGCAGGAAGTGGAGGCTGGCATGCCACTGATATCGATAAAAATTACTCTGTTTTCATAGGTCAAAGCGACGGTTATATAGCATCTCTAAAGATAGAAGAAGATAATGGTAGTCCAAAGATATCAATGGAGCAATTAGGTCAATTTGAAGATACTACCGAAGAATGGGAAATTTCAAGTACCGTCATTACTAGATTTGATTCCATAACAATAGAAATACCTTTTATATCAACCGTTGGCGGAATTACTAGCACCACAACGAAATCTTTAGAAATCGTAAAAAATAAATTAGATCTAGAAGATGTTACGGCAACAGTTACTAGAAGTACCATAAACGTAAGCACAAATCACCACGGAGGAACTCAATCAGAAGCTTTAGGAAACCTATTGTCTGAAGGAGGATTGTTAAGATCATCGACCACGGGAAACAATTCAGCTGCCGGCTTTAACACTTATACCGGAATACCTTTGTCGGCGTTTACACAAATAAAAGTAAAAACCCCTTCTTTGGATTTACCTTTTGAAGGCCTAGGAGATTCTGATAATCTTCCTGACGAAAATACATTTAGAATCAACAAATCTACTATAACAATAGCTACTGATAACGGTGTTGAGTTTTCCGGCTTGTTTGGTATCGCGCCACAACCTCATATAAGATTTACCGACGGCGCTGTCAACGACCCCGTATTTGGTGATAAAGATTTTGATTTCACGGGACGAAATACAGAGAGAACCATCATCGGTTTTGATGTTGACGAAGTAGAAAACAGCGCAAAAATTAGATTAGAGTATCTTCACTGCCTAACAGATAAAACCGACATCAACACTAACAACTCTAAGTTTGACACAGCAACCGTAAATATAGAATTATTAATAAACAACATGGGGATTCAAACAACTGAAACCGTTAGTTTCGATGTAGTAAAAATAAAAGACCCAATGCCTTCTCCTTCTGTAACGGTAGAGCCGGCCTCTGTTTCGCTAAGCGCAAACCATGAGGGCGTAGTATCAGACTATTCGCCAGGGGTAACTGCTATAAATGCTTATGCCGGAAATACTCAATTAGAACTCAATGCATCACCTTCTTGCGTTCAAGATTCTTATAAAAGACACAGCAAACCCCAAGTTAATATAGAAGCAGGCACCATGGATGTCACTTCTGATAATAAAACATCGACTATGTCTGCCCCTAGTAACATGACTGCAAATACAGCGTCAATAACATTTCCTATTACTTGTAGAATAGGCGGTGAAGATACTCGTATAGAAAAAATACAAACATATTCAAAAACTATAAATGGTGAAGATGGCGAACCCGGACAACCGGGTGAACCTGGTGAGACGGCACCGGGATTTCTTCTTTTAGACCTCAGTTCCTCTTCCGTCGTCTTCACCAGTTCGAATCATACGATTGCCAGCCCTTCATTTGTTACTGCAACTATAATTCAGTTTAACCAATCTGCAAACCTTGCGTCTAGTGATGTTACCCTAACTGGCGGCACCATATTAAACTTTTCTAAAGTGTATGATCCGAGAGTTGGTACCGGGAGATATACTTTCCGCATCAATCTCCCAGTGGGCCAGAATAATTTTCCAGTTACTGCAACGGTTGAAAAGAGTGGACTATCGTCGTCAAAAACTGTCGGAAAGGTAGTTAACGGCGATGACGGCGAAACACCCCCGGAGACACTTACAAAGGGATTTGTATTTTCTTTGAACTTCAATAATCTCAAATTCGAAGATCCACAGCAAGTCGCCAACTTGCCTATTACTTTTATACTTAAAAAATCTGGAAACGCAGGCCAAGAACCGGGTTTTGAAATTCCTGGAAGCGTTGTTCAAGCGCACAACGAACGCATGCTCGTAGGCGAAGAGCTTCCCACTACGATCGGCAACGAAAGTAATGTTCCTTATAGAAGCCAAATTATGTGGTCGCCTGCAGAAAATATTAAAATAAAAAGTTATAATATACAAGCTAGTACAGATGCCAACGTCTCTGGGTTTAAATATAGAAGTTCTTTGTTTTTTAGTATCGCGAATCTCCTAGGAGAAGGAGGAGACGAATCTCCAGATATATCCCCGGACACCGGATATTTTCAGAGAAGTGGAACCGGCAATAATTTAGGCCTAGGCAATAATTTTAATGTCAGTCGAAAGTCTTTTGATTCGGTCATGACCGATTCAAAATCAGGCATAAACTTAGACGTAGGTCCCAATGAAGACCGATCTCATTTAGGATTTGCCTTCGTACTTATTCCTACGGCTGCAATAAATGACATGCAAGGGGCATCAATACACTTTTTTGTGAATATACAATATACAACTTAGGATAAATCGAAAGAAAGATTTGTATAATTAAATAACATGGCAGGAATACTAAACAATAAAGAGCGCATAATGGATTTGCTGGTTACTAAAGAAGGCCGTCGACAAGCGGCCTATGGTCAGCTTAGAGTTCAATATGCAACATTTACAGACCATCATACTTTTTATCACGCTAGTGGATCAGAAGGGGTTGCAGAAGATGCTACCAATAGAATATTTTTTGAGGCCTCTAGCCGCTATCAGGACGTCATAGTACCCGAGCTTGAACCTGGTACAACATCTACAAGCCAACCATTCAGAACAGAAGATTTCAGAGTCTCAGGCAAGTCTGTTGCATCTGGAACATTTAGATTAGGGGTAAGCTCTATAGGTCCGATTGTGTTAACCGGTTCAGAATTAGCAGAAGGTACCGGTAGAATGCTTCAGGGAGTAACTAAAAATTTTACTGACCAAAGAATAATAGGTACAGAAGATCCATTTTCTTCTACTAGCGGATTTAAAATATCCCAGCCGCTAACTGGAACATTTAATCTACATAACTATACAAAATACAACGAGGCACCAGCTGGACCCCCAGGTTCTAGAGGATCAGAAACAATAAACGTAGATACTAGCTTGTCCATGTTTCAAGATGTAAAACTTTCTCATCTTCCAAACTTTAAGTTTTTACCTCCGGTTAATAGATCTACCGATGGCGGACAAACTGCTGTTCCGTTGGGCGTTTACCCTCAGCTAGATGACCACTATATTATGAATTACAGTGATTTAGAGGATCACTTAGAAGGAAAAGAATATTTCGAAATAGAGTTTGAAGAAACCTCGAGGGATAATAATTTAATAGCACAAGCTTTTGAGTTTTCTAATACTGATATAGAAAAATTATCCATAATAGATTTTGGAGTATTTCCAGATAATGATCCTTTTAGTCCGGATAAACATGTTTATTTTATAGGCAAAGTAAGAAGAGATTCTTCTGGTACAGATACTTTTATAAACTTATTTACAGTGGTTTTTGATTAATGAGCATAGGAATACAAATACTTCAGAACAGTATAGACTTTAAGTCTTTTATGAAGCCGCTGTCTGAAAATGATAATAAATTTTTTAAACTAACAGATATAATAAAAGATTTATCTTCAGAAGGTATAAATGAAGAAAAGCCTGCGATGTTTAAAAACGGGCTAGATCAATACGGTTCATATCAATATACTTTTAGTGCAATACTAGACCCTGACGTTGTTCAAGACTCTAATTTAAAAAGATTAAGGTTTCGTTTTTTTACAGAAGAGTTTATAAATCTAGGGTACAATGCAGAAAATGTTAGAAAAAGAAAAGAGTTCCAGTCTTTCTTTTTAAATCTAGAGCAACAATATGAAGTAGATAAAGTAACGACCGTATCTTCAGACGAAGATCAAACTAGAACAACTATATTTCCATCTACTACTAAATTTCATTTTTTCGAAAGACCAAGAACTTCAGTTCAGAGAGGAAATTCTCAGGTAGTTCCAATAAAAAGCGTTTTAGAATTAGACGAGGATGGAAGAATTCAAAGGCTAAGTAGATCTACAACGGAAGAAAGAAATTTAGATTTTATAAATAGAAACATAAGAATTTCTAACGAATTATCATCTCCGTTATCTCATTTTCCTTTGCCTTCATCTAAGCTAAGCATGACTCAAACAAGGGCGGGATTATTTGATATAGACGCTCATTTTTCAAAAGAGCCAGGAATTAATAATTTAAAGAGGCCATCAACTGGGAAATTTTGCAGTTTAAATGCAGTTTCTTTTACGGAAGTAATAAGCAAAAATCAAAAAAATATAAGATCGAGGCTTAGCGACAAAGAGCTGTTAGATTTTATAATAGAATTAAGAGATTCAAATAGTAACTTCATGAACATGGAATTAAAAACCAACCATGTTAGATGCGTAGAAAGACTTATTACTATTGATTTTAATATCCCTAGATCAATTGTCGGAGCAGATGATTTTGGGGTAGAGATAACTCCGCTATATAATGATGATGGTGACAATACTGAAAAAGAATGCGTAAAAACTTTTATTACGATAAATAACTCAGATATTTCTGATTTGTTTTTATCTACGCCAATAGTTCCTCCTTCTATAAAGCTGCTAGCAAATACTCCTAGGAGATGCATTATAGAAGTAAAAAGAAATGATCCATCTAATACGGCAATAAAATTATTTAGACAAGAATACGATCCGAGTACTAACCTATATTCAAAACCAAGCCTGGTTGGAGAAATTCAGCCGGATGAACCCAACATTATTTCTGACAACAATATTAACAACTATTATCCTAAAAAAATAGTTTATAAGGCAATACAAGAGCATGGAAGGTTAACAGATTTAGTAGGCTGCACTTCATCAATAATGGTTCCAGGATTAAGATCCGGAGTACATAGAAGTTCACAGCCGTATAACACTTCAACTATAATTTGCGAGAATAGAGTAGAATCAGTAAAAATATTAGTCACCAATATTTCTTCTAATATTAAAAAAATAAGGTTAATAAGAGAGAGGCTTACTAGTTCTGGAATGTCTACAAATGAAAGGGTGACTATACCCTTTCGCAGAGGCGTAAACGAAGTATTTTTGCAGTCCGATATGACGACTACTAATTTTTCCGACTTTACAACAACCCCAGGTCTAAAATATAGATACTACCTAGTAATGCTAGACGCGAAAGGAAAAGAGTTTGTATCTGACGAAGAAGAGTTTTTAGAAAGATTGGTTCCTAGTTTAGCAAAAGACAGTTTTAGCGTATCTATAAACGGCCCTACTATAGAAGATAGTACAGCGGTTTTTAATATTCAGACCAGACCCACTCGTTTAGGCGTAAATTTTCTAGAAGAATCTTTAAGCGAGATAGGGAGAAAAGAGTTGTTGGATAGTAATTCTAAGTCGGGGGTTCTGTCTAAAGATTTTGTAGTTTTTTCAGTAGATGAAATAAACCACTCAACAGGCAGAAGAAAATCTATAGGGTTCTGTAGATCAGGAAAGTTTAGCGTTCCTTTAATATCAGACGGTTCAACTAGAACATACCAATTTAATATGTGTTTAGTGGCTCCGGAGGCAATAGTGCCTAACGTAGAAATAAAATTATCTAGACCTGGAAGACCTGGCGATTTTGAAAAAAAGTATAGAGCCAATAAATTTAAGTCTTCTCTTTTAACTCGAGTTGGAGCAGTTCCGTCTTCCAGAAGATTAAATTCTTTTGACATAGATGGAGCAATCCTCTTAGGAAAAACAGGGTATTCTATTAGTAGAACAGTCGATAGCACAAAAAATAAAAGCAAAATAACAAGCCCTACTATATCAGAATCTTCTTCTTATGCTTCTATATTTTGGGATTTAACAAAAGATCAAGCTTCTAAAAAAGTTCATGAAAATTTTATGGTCGATTATTTTATAGTCTGCTGTAAACTAAATGGAAACATGCTTACATTAGGTACGGTTGAAAATACTAAAGAGTCTGGCCGTTTTTATTTTACAGATAAAAATGTTTACAGGGAAGTGGGCACAAAAGAATATTTTATAATAGGGATCTGCAACGATGTTAAAAACTCGGTAGTTTCGTCTTCTGTCTCTTCTAATAGAAGATTTAGCATACCAGAAGAAATAGTGGAATCTTCAAAAGCAGAATTGATTGGTGTAAATTAATGTCTCAAAATAACATGAATTATAGTGGCGCAAGTTTTACTAGGACTTCTAATCAGAGCGCTTCTTCTAAAAACTATGTAAAAGACGAGACTGTAGTATCTAATTTATCTGATTTTTCTGCAGAAGATTATAAAACATTTAAATTTTCCAGAGTGTCAAATGCGGCATCAAAAGCTCTTTTTAAAAACGCAATAGAATCTCTAAGAAGAGACATTCATAACACAGATTTTTCATTAGAAAATATAGGTAATTTTCTTTTTAAGAAAATAAACATCCCCGAGCTGTCAGACTTGTTTGATGCTAGAATATTAGAATGTGAATTAGATAAAAATATAATTGAAAAAATTTACGAAAAGCTTGAAAATACAGAAGTTAAACAGCTTATAGCAGACTCTACAGAAAAAACCATACAAGAAATAGAAGACTTTAGAAGTGCAATAGACTTAATAAGAACGCATATAGACGAATATAATGGCGCAGTATCTTCTTTGACAACAAAGCCCGATGAGTCTTCTTTTAACGAAAGAATGGAAGAGCTGAGCAATATTTCCCACATATTAAAAAGAGATCTAGAAAGCATGTCTAGAACTCAAAGAATAATATATTCTCTTAGAGAGCTTCATTTTCATTATTATCGCGGATATTTTATGAGCTCTGTAAGAAGCGACAGAAATACAAGCGATAGCTTTAACGGGACTACAAATCTTCATAATCCTGTTTCAATAGCTCACAACGATGGGCATTATAATATAGAAGGATTAGCTAGTAAAAGAGACATACAGCCTAATTCAATACCTGCATTAGAAAGTTCAGGAGACTTAATTGATCTTTTTCTAAGGTGCAGCGTTATAACTTCTATACTGAGAAGAGCTGCCGGAGTAGCAAGACTTGAGAATTCAGACGAAGGAAGAGCTAGAAACGTATCTAGCAAACTTCCTATAGACTCTATAACTGGCGGCACTGATGTTTTATATACAACCGAGGATAAATACCCGAACCAAAGTATAGGCAAATATTTTACCGTCAAAAAATCAAAAAAAGAAACCAAGTTTAGAGTGGTTGGAAGAGATACTGTTGCACTTTTAGAGCCTACTTCTAAAGCAGCTAGCTCAGGTATACCAGACGAATATCTAGATTTAGATGATGTAAATTCATCTATGCATTTTTTTAAAGATGTTTTACACGACCCTATAAATCATAAAATGGATTTATTTTCTGAGTATCTTTCAGAAATGGGGTCATACGTAAATAGCAGTAAAGACTATATTGAAAAATTAACTTGCGCAGATCAAGAAGGTTCAATAATACTTCCGCACGTTTTATTTAAAAGAGTTTTAGAGGATTTCCAAAAACACTTTTCTCTTTTAGCAGAGCGTGCAACCTTAAGAGAAGTTACTGCAAATTTTTTCACTGTTCAAAACTTAGAAGACTCTAAGCTTTTTGAATTAGTAAGAAACAGAGTTGCACAGCTTTTATTGGCTGAAGATATTTCAGGGGCAGAAGTAGAAAAATCGGCTTTTTATTCAAGCGCAATAACAGACCGCGGTAAATTAGGAAACGCTGTAACTAATACTAGAAGAGCGCTCGACAGAGACCCAGAGCACCTTCAGGCTATAATTGATGGCATACAAAGTAAATGCTTTGACATTTCTGATCCTTTTAATTATGGAAATCACTCAGGGTTTAACTGCACAATAAACATACTCAGATCAATTTTATCAAATGCCGGCGAACTAGATGCAGATGATAGAAGCTCTACAATAGGTATATCCATGAGGAACCTATTAGAGATGGGGCAAGACGTAAATAGCGATTTAAATATCATTAATATGATAGCAAAACTTTATATAGAGATAGAAAAAGAGTGTAGCCGAATCGCTAATCTAGATTCAGGTAACGGTGATTATTTTTCCGGGGCTGTAGGAAGAGCTAGGGGAACTAGAATAAAATTTTCTACAATCTTGTATCAGCTTTGCGTTATTTACAAAAAAATGACTACTTTTGGATCTTTGGAACCAATTAGGTTAAGAAACGACCCAGAGTATTCTCCTGACGGACAACTAGTCCAAGGCGGACTTTTTATTTTTATGTTAGCTGATATTGGCGATCTCCTAAATAAGACCGCAAGAACATCCGATGAAAAAACTGCTAGAGATACAATGACTCAATTTTACAATGATGACATTAGGCCTATAGCAATGCGGCTAGGATATGATTTTTCTCACGCTAAAAACTTTTCTACTATGCTAGACTACATACTTCCTGCTATAGGAGAAATGAAACCGGACTCTATAGATCTTCTTTTTGATAGCAGTTATAAAATACCCGGAACAAATATATCTAAAAATTCATCTTCTTACGGTTTATCTTTTAGGCCTGCGCAGTTTTCAAAAGTTTACCATTACCTAGTTAGAGAGTCTAACGGCGCAGTAAAATATCTAGAATTAATAAAAAAAGAAATAGATGAATACAAGCTACAGACAGAATCGATGGTATCTTTATCTGAAAAATTTAATGCATCAGGAGAAGACGCTAGCCCTATAAGAAAATTATACGAAGCCAAAAAATTTGATAAGTACTTAAAAACTACTAGCGATTTTGCCGTAAATAATTTAGACTACAGATTAGACAGAGTTTCGGAAGTTGTATTAAATAATCAACCTTCTATGGACGTAAACTTATCTAAATTTGTTAAGTTTAATTTTTTAAACATGATTTCAAGTTCTGAAACAGAAAGAGACGACGGAGGAACCTTTATTCATGTATTAGGTTTAGAGTCTGGAAAGCTTCTTTCTAAATCTAGCGATAGAAAAAATATAAAATCAAAAGGATTTGCTAAAATAAAAACGACTACAGATAATCTGTTTTTCTACACTGAATTAAAGTCTAAAGAGGAGTATTTTGAAAAGCAGATAAGGATATCGGTAGATGAAACAAGCTTGGTAAACTTGTTAAAAAAGCTTGACGAAGACGGCGAAACTTTTGAGAATCTAGATTCTCTAATTCCAAAAATTAAGTTTAGAACAGCGAACGACATGGAGTTTTTAGGAAACGACACCGAATCAAAAGCTGCGTTAGGAATAAATAGCAGTAATCTAGTAAAGAAAAGACTAAAGACGGTAATTCAAGATTTTATAACTCAAAAAGCGCTAGAAATTCTATACGGATTAGAGTTTAATTCGTCGCTAGTTTCTAAAAGCAGCATAGAAAACACGAATAGGTCTATTGATGCTCTGCCAATAATGTGTGAAGCTGTTAAAATAGCCGGCGGAGATGACTCTATAATAAAAGAACTATATACAATAAAAAATGGAAACTTGATAGCTCCTACACTTGAAAAACAAATTCAATCTATAAAACCTTACGAAGAACAAACGCCAGATGGTATAGTTATAAAATCTCCAAAACTAACTGAAGAGCATTTAATGTTAGCCGGACTTTTATATTCTACTAAAATAGCCTATACAGGGATGTTAGAAAAAATGCTTCTATCTCCAGCGGTCTATGATGAAATATTTTTTATTAGAACGAAAATGAATAATTTAGTAGGGGAAAATATGTTTGATCTGTCTAGAAGAGCCATGGCCAGCTGGCCTACTGCACAGCATCGAGGCATTCAAACAAACAGCGACAAACAGATCGCCTCCAAGCAGATTATGGACATGATAACTGGAGTAGATTATACTTCTAGAACATTTTACGTGGAATTAAAAGACTTATGATAAAATGTAGAAAACCTCATATAAGCATGGATCTTCCTGATGCAAAAATAAATTCAGCAAAGTTTGTATACAATTTTTTTGTTCCGGACGAGAGAAATAACGATACAGGCATTTCAAGAATAAAACAAAAGCCGCAAGATAATTTTCCAAGAGAAGTGTTAGATAAGCAAGTACCTAGATCAGTAAGACTCAACTTTTCTTTATCTGATTTTGAAATTGGTACAGTAGAGTCTGGAACATCTAATTCTAGTTCTACTTCAGAAAAATATGAAAAGTTTTATTCAAACGAAACAGTGGATATAAATAGACTTTCTGATTTTATACAAAGCGAAAATGATATTTGCTCCATCTTCGATGAATCTTTAAAGTATAATGATACTTTGCTTAGAGAAAGACTAAAATCTAAGTCAGATTTATTGGCTGGGCTAATTGATCAAGTACCTGGTACCTCATCCGCAACTAAAGAAGTTGCAAATTTAATGAAGGATATATCTAACCAGGATGCAATAACAGATATAAATTCCACTATATCTAATCCAAATGCCAGTTTTGTAAATGACGTAGGGGAAGAGTTTAAACTTCTTAGGTTTGAAAAGGCAACTAGAATAAGCTTAAAATGTTATGTTAACAAACCTTCAATAATGAACTTTGTGTATTCAGACCTAAAATCTTCGAGTTTTAATCAATCTAGCATGCTTTCTATGAATAAACATTTTGAAAATATAGATTCAAAGCTAGAAAATAAAAAATATTACGAGCCCGTAGTAAAAGTCGATGTAAACCTTTCTCGTAATGAAGGATCTGTTCGGCTTCAACCTAGGTTAGCTTCACTGTCTAAAAATAACTCTTCACAAGCTTTTGATGGATATCTGATACCCAGACTAAGTTCTCACATAGTGGGATATATAGTAAAAAGAAGAACAAACATTACCGGGACTTCTAAGTACAGCGAAAGAATTTTTTATCTTAATGGATCTAGAATAGATAGCTTTATTGATACTGAGATTTTATATGGAAAAACTTATTTTTATGAAGTAGCCGCAGTTTTTAGATTAAAATACAGCTATCCAATATTCCATGGATTAGATTCTGGTAGATTTGCTACTGATACATTTTTAGTTAGAAGTGACTATTCTCCTCCTGAAAAAGTAAAATGCATAGAAAAAGTTCCGCCTAAAGCCCCAGCGGTAACTTTTTATAATTTTGATTTTGGAAAAGATGAGGGGCTTCTTATCGACTGGAGGATACCTGGTTCTAAACAAAGAGACATAAAGTACTTTCAAGTATTTAGAAGAAAAACAATACACGATCCATTTACTTGTATAGCATTACTTGATTTTGATGATTCTGAAGTAAGAACTGTTCCTATAGAAATGGTTAGAAGTGACGCCACGTATAAAACAAATTACGCTCGAGCTTTTTTTAAAGATTACGAATTTGGAAGAACTTCAAAGTACATATACTCTATAGCAACAGTAGATGCCCATGGGCTTTCCTCTCCCTATGGTCCGCAGTCTTTGATTTACTTTGATGTAGACTCTAATTCGCTGGTTGTTAGAAGAGTATCGAGGTCTGGTGCACCTAAGCAGTATCCTAATTTTTTCATAGATCCAGAAATGGACGACAACGTAACTGTAAATAATTTAACTCAAGATGTCATGATGTCTAGCAATAAAAGAAAAATAAGGATATACCTAGACGCGGATTGTAGATACTTATCATCACAACAGTCTGGAAATGAGGAAATGATAAAGCTATCTACAGCTAACTCTTTTTATAAGTTTCACATGATAAACATAGACAGACAAAAATCAGCAGACTACGAAATTAGGTTTGAAGATAACAGGCGAGAACAATAATAATAATAGAATATAAATCTAGGCAACAAATATATTTACGCCATGTTGCGCTAGAGGTATAATTAGTTGTAGGAATAATAATATGGGTTTTTTAGATCATTCAACAAATAACGTTTTAATAGATGCCGTCTTAACTGATGAAGGGCGCAGATTATTAGCAGCGAACGATGGAAGCTTTAGGATCAGCATGTTCTCTTTAGGGGATGATGAAGTAGATTACAGCATGATATCAAAGTTCGGTAGAGCTGTAGGAAAAGAAAAAATTTCAAAAAACACACCTGTATTTGAAGCGCAAACCAGAAAAGATTTGGCTATAAAACATAGGTTGTTAACTTTACCAGACCAGACTGTAACTATACTTCCGACGCTTAGATTAACATCTGCAGGGTACACAGAAGCATCTAACACTTTGGCTTTCGATGCCAATAACCAGAACAGAAATTTAACAGTAGAGCAACAAATAGAGGGAGAATCTAGAATACCAGATGGTTTATCAGATTCAACTTTTTCAATTCAGCTTCCTGATAGATTTTTAAGGTTAGCAAACGCAAACCAGGGATTTGTTAGCTTAACGCCGAATAGCAGAATAGCTACTTACAAAGTAACTGCTGAAAACATAGACGCGAATACAGGCGTTGCTAGATTAAATTTAAATCTTCAAGTTAGAAACGGCCTTGATGACACAATCTACAGCATTTTCGGTACTCCACCTAACAAAAGCGTTATAGAATCGGTTATATCCATAGTTGGTGATCAGTCTGGAATACGTCTAGATTTTAACGTTCAGATTAGTAAATAGGGTTTTAAATGGCTATTATAACAGGCGGCAGCTTTAAAGAAATAAGTCCGGATGACATAAAAGTAAGAACAACAGAATTAAATCAGTTAATCGATGTAATACAAGAAGATATTTCTGGTTCAATTACTAGAAAAGCATACCAGGTTTTTTTAACTGGAGGAGTAGGAGCAGGCGTAACTAGTTCTTTATTTCAGACAGTTTTTGATCAAGACTTTACTCTGCAAACAGCAAACCCGATATTTGACATCACGGTTGGATTATCTTCTCAGAGCGATACCGTACAGAACGCTGCTATAGGTACAGAGGCGGCAAGCGGAAAGCTTTTATTTCCAAAAAACACTGTAATGATGAGAGAAAAAATAGATATATACAGACAATATGCATCTAATCTCTTAGGCAATTCAGACGCTAGATTTACTACTCCTTTTGGAAACGATCAAGAAACTATAGACGAAGCCGTTTTTATTTCTTTTAAGAGACTTTTTGCTCGAGACCAAATAAAAAGAGAAACGTTTGCAATTAGGCTATTTAAGTCTGCAGCGGATTCTGTCGGAAATACCGTAAATAATCTAGACGTGCGCTCTACAACAGGAGAGTCTATATACACAGACATAGGAGCTGCTTCAAACCAAAGAAGAACTTTTGGAGGAGAAGTTGCAAACATCGTCGATGCTTCAGATGTTGGAGAAAATGTAGGCCTTATATTTTATGATTCCGGAACGATTGTTTTAGACGCTAGAAAAGCGTTTGACCATGATCAACAACTTAGAGGCGTAATATCCGGAATGTTTTCTCTTAATAATACAACTAGCACAGAAAGCGGTACAACTTTAATGGGTGGTCCGGAAGGCGAAGATGACACAAACCCTTTAGCCAAATTAGTGCCCGATTTGTTTGTTTCTGCTTCTGTAGATGATATAGTTGATCACTTTTGTGAAACAAGGTTTGGAAACGGAAGCTTAACAGGAATAACTTTTCAAAATATTACCAATATAAATTCTACTCTTATTTTTTGCAGAGCATCTGCTGATGAGTTTAATTACTCTTCGAACCCAACATTTAAAGATACAGCGGGAAGAATAACAGTCGTTGATGCCGGCCAAGAAGAAACGCAAAGAAGTTTTGTTTTTCCTACTACCGTGGGGCTTCATGACGAGCAAGGCCGGCTATTGGCGGTAGCAAAAACTTCCAGACCTATAGAGAAAAACGACGAGAAAGATATTACCTTTAGGGTCAGGCTAGACTTCTAAGGGGGTGTCATGGCCATTATTCCTATAACAGGAGATAATTTACAGATATACAAGACTGTAGCACGTCCAAAAAGGATATTTACTTCATCATCCTTAGACGGCGTAACAGGCTCTTTTTATCTAAATGCCGATTATTCAAAGTCTGTAAAAGATGTGGACTTTAATATAACTCGAGGCACTTATGAAGAAAATTCTGTAGAGCAAGCTCGTCAAAAAATAATAGAAATAATAACGGATGAGCCAGAAAATTTTCCTGATCTAAATGCTACTTTCAGCGTAGATGTTGTTGGAGACGTCGACGTAAAAAGCATTATTGTTCATAATCAAGCCAGAATAGACCCTAACTCTCAACAGGGACCAGACGCCAAAATTGACGTTAACCGCTTAGGTTCAACTGTAGAATTTACGGCAACAGAAAACGGAAACGTCTCAACAGAAGACGCCGTAATAAGAGGAAGGACAGTAAAAGTTTTAAATGGAAATGGCGACGGATTTTTAACCGTCCCCGACGACCCAGTTTTAAATTTTCCAGACGCTAACGGCTTTTCTCTATCTATTTGGATATATCACCCGGATTCTGATATTCCTGACGGTTCAGAATTCGGTATAGTAAGTAAAGGAAACTCGGGTCAACGAGAATGGAGCCTTTTCTACAAAGAAAATAATCGCGGTTATTACTTCGAAAGGTTTGATGAATCTTCTAATCATGCCGAAGGAATAATTCTTCGAGATGTTCAGATTGAAACTGGTAAATGGAACCATTTTTTAATAACTGATGGCCCAATATCCGGAACGTCTGCTAACGACGATATGCGCTTTTACATCAACGGCTCGCTCAAGACCAGTGAATCGAACAGATCAAGTAACTATCAATCCTCTGAAGACTTAGGTGGCGACTTATTTATTGGTTCCGGACCGAAAGGTCCTTTACTGACTGATTTTAAAATTGCTGAAGTAGGATTATGGGACAGAGTTTTAAATAACAAAGAACGCCAGTCTGTGTATCAGGATGGGTTTACTTCTGTCTCTAAATCCCCAGTGGAGTATTCAGATGCCGTTTCAGAACATCTACAGCTTCATGCTGCGTATAGAAAAAACGAGAGGGAGCAATACAAGCTTTATAATATAGCACAGAATACTCAAGATGAAGTTTCTTTAGTTTGTTCTTCCGGCGGTTCAAATGTATTAACAAGAAAAATAGGGACAAAGAGATATAATTTTACCAGGTTTTCAAATAGAAATGATATGATTGAAATCGATAATCATGATCGACTAGATGAAATATTTGGGCCAGACTCTTCAGGACAAATTACTATTTCTGCATGGATTACTTGCACAGGAAACAATACGATTGCTGGGTTTTCTAGAATACTGGACCTAGGTGGTAACTACCAGCTGTGTATTACAAATGCCGGCAGAATAGGGTTTTACACAATCTACGAAGGAACTAATCATGTAGGGTGGAAGACATCCAGGTCTATAGGTTCTATACTAGGCCTACAAGATAATAATTTTACCGAAGAAATTCCTGTACACATTGCTGTTTCTTATAATCCCACAACATTTGATTTAAGTTTAGACCCAGAACCCCCATGGCGGGAATCTGACGAAACCCCTGTTTTCTTTGTTAATGGAGAAAAAATAGAAGGTATTGTTACTTCTGGTGCTTCTCAACCATCTGCAGAGACAAGAAAAAGAATAAATTTTCAAAACGAAAAGTCTAGTATAGGAAACAGGACTCAGGGAGATAGACCCTGGATAGGAGAAATTTCTGAATTATCTATTTGGAACAAAGCCTTAAGTTGGCAGAACATTATAGCCATATATAATGGAACTAAAAAAACAAAGTCTGGTTTTGAAGGCATCCAGGAATATATGCAGCTAGTAAAGAATACCGGACAACACATAAGGCAGACAAAAAGACAGGAAGTCAGAAGATATATACCGGGAACCAGGATGGAAGATAATTTTTTCCATAAGTTTACTATTAGGAATACTTTATTCAAACATTACAGAATACACTATCCTACTGCGCACTGGTCATATACAAATTACCATAGTTTAAACTTTTTTACTAGTGAAGCTAAAGATGGTCAAGAAAATGATTCTCCTTTTACTATACCAAAAAACAGCGTCATCGCCTATCCGGCTGCGACCAGCTCATTAGCTGCAGGCGGTGGAGACGTAAATAAACTGGCTCCGTCGAGCTCTTTTACCTTTGACTTCTTTATTAAGCCTAAAGGATCTACGCATAAAGACGATGATAGTCAGTGGACTGAAAACTACATGCCTGGATGCATATTGCACATGTCTTCTTGCTATGCCATAAGTTTAACGCCGGGATCTGACCTGGGTCCTGATGGTAGGCCTGAATCATACGGTTTAATGCTTCAATTATCTAGCAGTGCAGATGTTCCTCCTCACTCTATATCTTTTGTAGGAGATACTCCACACACTAGTTTAGCCGGCACAGACACCGGAAACTTTCCTATAGACTCTGACGGTAATGAAATTAACGATGCACTAAAATATCAGCTGTCTTATATATTTACATCTTCGGCTGGGGCTTTAAAAAGAGACAAGTGGCACCATGTGTCTATTAGGTGGGGTGGAACAGACTCTTTTAACGGATATGGAAACATAACGATAGACGGAAAAATAGATAGCCCTTTTGTTTTAAGTGAAACCGTGATTGAGTCCGCGGAGACCGCCAAAAGACCCAATGGCGCGAATCAAGACGATATAAACAATAGAAAACATCTTATAATGCAGGATCTTTTGGGTGATAACAACGGCGGAGTGTCGGATCCGGATGCTTTATTTGTAGGAAACTATTATGAGGGAACTAATATAGGGAATCAACAAGTAACCCTCTTGTTTGCGCCAAGCATAGCAGAAGAAGAAGGGCTAACTGCATTAAGCCCAGCTCTTACAGGAATTGGAGATATAGATCTAGATTATTCAGAAGATGTAAACAGCGTTGAGCAAGCAGAGCAGGACGACTACAGTGATTTTAACAGTCTAGATAAAGGGGTAACCTTTAGGCATCCGCTTAATGCAGAAATACATGACATAAAAATATACGATCACTATAGGCTAAATAGGCAAATCGAAGAACAGAGAAAAAGAGGTTCTGAGATAGAACCAGGCTTGCTTTTTTATGTTCCGCCGTTCTTTATTAAAGAATCTAGGTCTAGATCTATACTGCAGACTCCTTTTCAAAAAATGACTGGATCTACAGACACACCTTTTAATTCTCACTTATCTTTTGGCGTTTCGGGATTAGATATTAACTTGGAAAATTTTGTCAAAGATTTTGTGACAGGAGAATATCCTAGGCTTTTTCAACTAAAGTCAGGTCAGACTATAACGCAGGTAGACGAAGAGGGTTTGACCGCGAATATGATAATGTACGACAAGCCTACTCACAGAAAAAGAAACTATACAATATTACCTTGCGACAACGGCAGTTTTTATCCAAATTTTGAACTGTTGGCTTCCGGAAGTTCAACGCCTTCACCGGATGAAGACCATCCAGAAGGTAGATTTATAAACGACCTTGGAAAAAGAGATCTTAGAATGATTTCTTTAAACAACATGCTAAAAGGCGAAGAAAGGATATTGAGTTTTAATGAAGATGGAATAGGCACTATGTCTTCCGCTATTCTTGCTTCTACGCCTGAAAACCCCACCAGAAATCCTCAAATAGGCTATAGACTAGATTCAAAAAATATAATGACGGTTTTTCAAAGAACCGGCGACGATTCTTCTAACGAAGTAGTATTTTTCGATATATCCAACTTGTTCTACGGAGATAGAATATATCCAGGCAGTGTAGTCTTGACGGATACGGCCATGACTGGATCAGGTGGAGAAATTAATATTACGTTAAAGGATGATGGAAAAGGAAATTTATATAGGGACAATACCAACTCCGAACCTGCAACATGGTCATCGGTAGGAAATGTTTTATACGACGACGGTATTATAGCTATAAAATCTCCGCATTTATCCCTCTTTGGACTAGATGGATATACTTTAACGTTCGAGGGAGAAAGAAATATACACACCATGGAATATCAAATTCCCGCTCCAGCTGGTCTAATTAATTCTTCCTCTAACCCACAGTATAAAAAGCTGATACCTTCTGATTATGATTCAGAAAACGCTGATGAATTCGTTTATATGTCTGGATTACAGCTTCATGATAATAACTTAAACGTAGTCATGCGATCTAATTTCGCTCAACCCATTATAAAGAGAGATGGAGATCGTATTTTAGTAAAGATAAGAGTGGACTTTTAGTGATAGTTTTAGGACTAGATATATCAACTAGTTGTACCGGTTATTGCGTAATAGAAAGAAAAAATAAAGACAATATTCTTTTAGAAGCAGGTGCAATAAAATTAGATAGAAAAAAAGACTTATATCAAAAAGCCGTTGATTTATCTAACGATCTAGATAGAATAATAAAGAGCTTTAACCCTTCAAAAATAGTTGTAGAAGAAAATCTTCAGTCTTTTAGACCAGGAATGTCATCTGCAAAAACAATACTATCTTTAGCTAAATTTAACGGAATAACGTGTTATATTTTATACAGTACAACAGGAATTCAGCCGGAATCAATAAATGTAACAACTGCAAGAAATAGGTGTGGCCTTAAAATATCTAGAAAGTCGAGTCTAGATACTAAGTCCCAAGTTTTAAATTTTATTAAAGAACAAAGTTGTTTTAACGGGTTTCAATGGCCTAAAAAAACATTTACTAGAGGTCCACGAGAAGGAAAGACAGTAGACGATAGCTCTTGCTTTGATATAGCGGATTCAGCAATAGTAGCTATTTCTTCGTTAATTGAACAATCGTAATATACGAATATTATTTTATCATGCAAGATAGTAAGAAGCTTAAAGAGCTATGCAAATTAGCTTTTGGAAACGGCGATTTGTCTAGAGATAAAATAAACTTCGCTGTTAAATGCCCAGCCTGTAAGGAAACCAGGGCTAATAAAAAAAAGCTTATCGTCAGATTAGATGACGGAAGATATCATTGCTGGGTTTGTGGAATCAAGGGAAAATCTATAATTTCCTATATCTGCAAAACAAACCCCGGTCTATCGGAAAAAGCAAAGTCGTTAGGGTTTAAGCCTACAAGAGGTAAAGAGCAAGAAGACTTTGTAACTCTGCCTAAGGATTTTGTTGTTCTTAGCGAATACGAAGGTAGAGACCCCGATATTATTTCTGTTAAAAAAAATTTGGCAAAGAGAGGCCTTTCTGATTCAGATATATCCAGGTGGAGAATTTTGGCCTGCTCTAAAGGTTCATATAGAAGGCGCGCGATAATACCTTCTTTTGACGTAGATGGAAATTTAAATTATTACGTAGCTAGATGCATAGACCAAGGAACAAAGCCAAAGTATAAAAATCCAACTGCAAAAAAGAAAAATATAATATTTAACGAAATCGACATAGTTTGGTCCAAACCTATAATTTTAGTAGAAGGTGTTTTTGACGCGATAAAGTGCCCTGAAAACTGTATACCGATTTTAGGTTCTCAACTATCTAAAGACTCATTATTGTTTAAAAGACTGGTAACTAATCAATCTGAGGTTTATTTATCATTAGACCAAGACATGAAATCTAAAGCTTATGATATAGCTAGCATGTTGACATCATCTGGCTGTCCAACTTACGTAAGTTTTGCAGAAGAAGGAAAAGATATAGGCGATATGGATAAAAAATCTGTTATAGATCTATTAAGATCATCTGTTTCTTATAGTAGATCTGACAGTATATACCATAGAATATCTAATATAAAAAGTGGATCTATAATTTGAAGAAATATAAGTTTGCTCATTTTGCTGATGTACACTGGAGAGGATTAACCAGGCACAGTGAATACAAAAGAGCATTTAGTAATGCGTTTGAGACTCTTAGAAACGAGGCTGTAGACGCGATATTTATAGCCGGTGATATAGTACATTCAAAAACCCAAGGAATATCGCCTGAGTTGATTGATAGCTTATGCTGGTGGTTTAGAAAGCTAGAAGAAATTGCTCCAACCTATGTAGCTTTAGGTAATCATGATGGCCTTATCATGAATAAAGACCGTGAGGATGCGATAAGCCCTATAGTAAGAGCTTTAAATCTTCCGGAGCTATTTTTATTAAAAAACTCCGTAAACATAAAAGTTGAAGACAAGTTTAACGTATCTAATTTTAGCTGCTTTGATGAAGACTCATGGGGAAAATTAAAAATAGATCCCGATAGAATAAACATAGCTTTATATCATGGAGCAGTCAGAGGTAGTTTAACTGATATAGACTGGGAACTAGATGGTGAAGTAGAAGCATCGATGTTTTCAGGTTACGACTTTATATTTTTAGGGGATATACACAAGCAGCAATATCTAGACAAAGAAAAAAGGATAGCTTACTGCGGATCTACAATACAGCAGAACTACGGCGAAACTCCAGACAAAGGATTTATGATATGGGAAATCTGCGATAAAAACAATTATAGCTCTAAACACGTAAAAGTTGTTCATGATAGGCCTTTTGTAACGATAGATTGGAAGGGGTCTGTAAATAAAACATTAGACGAGGCCGACAATCACCCGGATCACGCTAGATTCAGAATAAAAACATCTGTACCTATAGCTCAAGGAGAAATAAGGCAGCTTTACTCTGGATTAAAAGAATTTAAGTCCGCTACTGAAATAGTCATGAAGTACGACACGGAAAGACCTGAGTTAACTTTAGAATCTTTTAACGGAAATAATTCTAAACTAAAAGTATATACTCCAGAATCAGTAGGAGAAATGATCGTAAATTATTATGAGAAAGCCGGTCTAAGCGAAAGGTCTAACAATAAATTAAAAGATTTAGTAAACAGGTTTTGGAAAAATGCAATGCAAACCGAAAAAATACCTGGAATATCTTGGCATTTAAAAAAGCTTGAATTTGATAATACGTTTGGTTATGGCAAAGGAAATTGCATAAACTTTGAGTCTATAGATGGGATATCAGGAATATTTGGCCAAAACAGAGTAGGTAAGTCCTCTATATGTGGAACTATAATGTACACAATGTTTAACACAACTGACAGGGGGTCTATATCAAATCTTCACGTAATAAACAGCAGAAAAGGTCATTGTAAGTCTAAAGCTATAATATCACGCTCCGGAAAAAACTATCTTATAGAAAGACAAACGGTTAAAAAAACTTCTCGCGCAGGTAAAGTTAACGCTACTACTCACCTAAACCTATTTGAAGTAGATGAAAACGAAAATATAATATCAGACTTAGCTGGAGAGCAAAGAAGAGATACAGAAAAAGAAATAAGAAAAATAGTAGGAAATCCAGAAGACTTTTTACTTACGTCACTAGCTAGCCAAGGCGAAATGTCTGCTTTTTTTAAACAAAAAGCTTCTTCTAGAAAAACTGTTCTTTCGAAATTTTTAGAATTAGATGTGTTTGAAAAATTAGCAGAAGCTGCAAGACCAGAAGCCTCTGGCGTAAGACAGCTTTTAAACTCTGTTCCTAATAGAGATTATGAAGTAACAATTTTAGACCTAAGAAATCAGTTAAAGTCTAGACTTCAGCAGAGAGAAAAAGAGTTTTCAGAACTAGATTTGCTTAGGTCTAAAATTAGAAAACTTGAGTTAACTTTAGCTACTCGCGATGATTCCAGCCTTGTTACTAAAATGGATGTTTCAGAGCAAGAAGATAGAGTAAAAATATTAAGCGATAGAAAAAATGAGTATGAAAACCTTATACAAATAACAGAATCTAAGCACAGGACTCTATCTGAAAAATCTGCAAAAATAAGTAATTTCAAAGAAGACTTTCCCATAGAAGACCTAAGAAGTTCTTTGTCTAATCTTTCAGATCTGCAAAACAACCTAGATAGACTAGAGCACGAGTCAGACATAGAAAAGTCTAAGCTTAAAAATTTTAAAAAAGAAGTATCTAAGTTAACAGAGGTTCCATGTGGAGATCAGTTTCCTAGTTGCAAATATATAACAAGCGCTCATAGAGCAAAAAAACAAATAGACAAAGTAAACGATAATATATCGCTCTTAAGATCAGATATTAGAGCTACTAATTCTGCAATAAAAAAGTTAGCTAAGCAAAACATAGAGGAAAAAATAGAAAAATTTAACGAGCTTATATCCAAGCTTAATAATTTTACAGTTGAAAAATCTAAACTAGAAATAGAGCTAAATAACCTAAAGAACAGTTACGAAAATACAAATAAAGACCTAAGAGTTCAAGAAGCTGAGCTAGATGAAAAAAGAGCAAACTTATCTTCTGACTCTAATGCAGATCAACTTTATTCTCTTAGAAAAAAACTAAAATCTATGAAAAGGTCTGCTGCAGAACTTGAAGAAAAGTACTCTATATCTTCTGAAAAGATAGGCCTTTTGCAATCCGATATAGATAAAAACATTGAACAGAAAGAAGAGTTTGATAGACTAAAAGAAGACTGGCGAATTTTTGAACTGTTTATAAGCGCAACATCTAAAAACGGAATTCCTTTAGAAGTTATTAGGGCTAGACTCCCAGAGATAAACTCTGAAATAGCTTCTATACTTCAAGGAGTTGCTGGATTTACAGTTGAGCTAGAGTCGGATGAAGGCTCCAATGAAATGAATATATACATAAACTACGGAGATTCTAAAAGAATAATAGAATGTTGCTCTGGGATGGAAAAAATGATGGCAGCTATGGCAATAAGAGTTGCGCTAACTAACGTATCTTCTTTACCCAAGGCTAGCATATTAATAATAGATGAAGGCTTTGGCGCTTTGGACAGCAGCAACCTAGAAGCTTGCAGCAGGTTCTTAGAGTCTTTAAAAAAATGGTTTAGGACTATTATCGTTATATCTCACATAGACGCCATAAAAGATGCAGCAGACAATATAATAGAAGTTTCTAGAAAAGGACCAGACGCTCATGTTTCAGTCAAGTAGAATTATAGTACATTCAAAAAAAATAAACATAACATGTGAGGTTTGTAATTTCGTAGCAAGAGATTATGAGGACATAGAATGTATTGAAAAAAATGGGTCTTGTACAGAGTGCTATGGAAACTTTGCATTTAATGATATGGAAGCATGGTTAGCAAACAAAAAACCTTCATCAGAACTTGCGAGAAAGAAGATGGGGATTCATAATTATAAAACAGTCGACGATGGAGGACTTAAATGAACGAACTAAATATAGTTTCGCAAATACTAGACAGCACTTATGGACATCCTAGCAAAAGTGCTTCTTATTCACTTAAACACAGCTTAAACGGAAATGTATTAGAACTAAAATATAGTACCATAGTTCATTTTGCTAGCGAGCAAGGACTACATAAGCAGATGGCTGTTCTAAGAGACCGGTCTAGTCAGATAATTGATAGCGTGTTGTCTAATTTAAAATCAGACTTTAGAGAGAAGGCAGACGCGACTTTAAAGATTGAAGACAAAGGCGGAAAAGATGATTTGGAATTAATATCTGCAACCGCAAACTCTTTAAGAAAAGTTGCTTACTACAAGTGTAACAGGGTTTTAGAGCTAAACGTCTAAAATGAGTTCAGTTCCAACAAAAAATAAACAGGTTAAAGAAATTATCCGATGTGGTAAAGACCCAGTTTATTTTATAAACAAGTATATAAAAATACAACATCCTACTAGAGGCCTAATAGGTTTTGATACTTACCCTTTTCAAAACGACTGTTTGGAACATTTTGTAGAGCACAGGTTTAACATTATACTAAAATCTAGGCAGCTGGGTATCTCTACTCTTACAGCTTGTTATGCGGTGTGGTTAGCTTGTTTTTATAAAGATAAAAATATTTTAGTAATAGCAACTAAGTTGGCCGTTGCTCAAAACTTTATAAAAAAAGTAAAAACTGCAATAAGAAGTATGCCTAGCTGGCTAAAGCTTCCGGAAATATCGTCTAGCAATAAACAAGGAGTAGAATTTAGTAACGGCTCTACAATAAAAGCTGTTCCTACATCTGACGATGCAGGTAGATCAGAAGCACTTTCTTTATTGATAGTTGATGAGGCCGCCTTTATAAGAAACTTTGAAGAACTCTGGATGGGATTGTATTCTACTCTATCGACAGGTGGTAGAGCAATAATATTATCTACCCCTAACGGAGTAGGTGATAAATATCACGAGCTTTGCGTTCAAGCAGAAGAGCAGCAAAACGAATTTAATTTTATCAAACTACTTTGGGACGTTCACCCCGAAAGAAACGAAGAGTGGTTTGAAACAGAAACAAAAAATATGTCTAGAAAGCAAATAGCGCAAGAACTAATGTGCGATTTTGCAGCATCCGGAGATACTTTTTTAACTGCAGAAGATATTGATGGATTAGCAAGAAGAATAAAGACGCCTATAGAGAGATGGGGTCCTGATATGGGCGTTTGGGTATGGAAATACTCTTTGAGTGAACACAACTACATAATATCCGCTGATGTAGCTCGAGGTGATGCTGGAGACTACTCTACTTTTCAAGTTTTTGATATTAATACCAGCGAACAAGTAGCCGAGTATAAGGGAAAAATACCGCCTGATCAGCTAGCCATATTATTAGCAGAAGCTGGTAAAAGATATTCTAACGCTTTAATATGCCCAGAAAATAACACGTATGGGTATGCCACTATAATGAAGCTAAACGAGCTAGGCTATCCTAATCTTTATTTTAAAAATGAAAAAGATAAGTACGCTTCAATTTATAGCGGAAAATCAGATATATCTAAGATAGGTTTTCAAACTAACGCACAATCGCGTGGAAAAATATTAACAAAGCTAGAGCAGGTTATAAGAACGAATAGCGTAACTTTTTATTCGTCTAGATTTCATGCAGAGCTAAAAACTTTCGTTTGGAAAGGAAAAAAGGCTCAAGCTCAAAAAGGAAAAAATGACGACTTAGTAATAGCTTCAGCTATAGGCGTATGGCTTTTTGATTCTGATCCTAAAAGAAATATGCAGAGCGTGAATTTAAACAAAGCTATGCTAGATGGTTTTGCAGTTAATTCTAGAACTACAAAAAGCACAAACGCTAATTGGAGCCATTCTTTAGCTAAAAACCCATATAAGCCAGTGGTTTTATCTAAAATGCCTACCAGCGGATCAAATAACGGTGTAGATTTTAGCTGGATATTGTAATTTAATTTGTGATATAACCTATTAAGATATTAAGTATTATTATAGGAGTTTTTAATGGCAGATAGAGCAAGTCTTTTTAATAGGCTGACTAAATTATTTAGATCAGGTCCTGTCATAAAAAGAAAAGTAAGAAATATAGACGCTAGAAATTCTGCCTCTACGGCTGTAGAAGTTTTTAGGAAGGCGCACAGCGATGTATATAATAGCACGCTTTCTTCCTACGGCGCTTTTGATAGAATGTCTAGATACAGCGATTTCAGTGAAATGGAATCTACACCAGAAATATCTTCTGCTTTAGACATATACGCCGAAGAAACAGTTTCATCTGACGAACACGGCAGAGTTCTTCATATACACTCCGACAATGCAAAAATAAAAGAAATACTAGACAATCTTTTTCACGATATATTAAATGTAGAATTTAATTTGCCAATGTGGACTCGTAATCTATGCAAGTATGGAGACTTCTTTTTATTTAATGACATTCATCCAGAATATGGAGTCATAAACGCTTATCCAATTTCTATTAGCGAAGTAGAAAGAGAAGAAGGGTTTGACCCTAGCGACCCTAGCGCAGTTAGGTTTAGGTGGATTACTCAAGGTAATCAAATTTTAGAAAACTGGCAAATGTCTCACTTTAGGCTTTTAGGCAACGACGCTTTTTTGCCTTATGGAAATTCAGTATTAGAGTCTGCAAGAAGAATATGGCGCCAGCTAATATTAATAGAAGATGCTATGCTTGTGTACCGAGTTATTAGAGCGCCTGAAAGAAGAGTTTTCTATATTGACGTAGGTAATGTCCCCCCAGAAGACGTATCAAATTATTTAGAGCAAGCACAAACTAGCCTAAAAAGAAATCAAATAATTGACAAGTCTAATGGGCAAGTAGACTTAAGATATAATCCGCTTAGCGTAGATGAAGATTATTTTCTTCCAGTCAGAGGCGGAGATTCAGGAACAAGGATAGATACACTAGCAGGCGGCCAAAATACTTCCGCAATAGAAGATGTTCAGTATATTCAAAAGAAGTTATTTGCTGCTTTAAAAATACCTAGAGCTTATCTAGGATATGATGAAGAAGTCGGAGCAAAGGCTACGCTTGCTCAAGAGGATATAAGGTTTAGCAGAGCAATACAAAGAATTCAGAAAGTTATTATTTCTGAGCTAAATAAGGTTGCTATGATACATCTTTATTGTCATGGTTATGAAGGAGAAGATTTAGCAGACTTTAATTTAATGCTATCTAACCCTTCTTCTTTAGCTCAACAACAAAAATTAGAGCTTATTAGAGTCAGGTTTGAAATTGCAGGATCTGCACCAGAGGGTTCGGTTAGTAGAAAATGGGTTCAAAAAAATGTTATAGGACTTACTGACTCTGAAATAGAAAACATAAAACAAGACAAGATAGACGAAAAACTATCTGATTCAGAGCTAGAAAATGTTCAGGCTGAAGCTCCTGAAGGGGCTGACGAAGATACAGATACAGCAGCAGACGAAGAGGCCGAGGAAGATCTTTTCGCTTCTGACAAAAAAGGCGGAGAGTTATTGACAGCTCAACCGCCAGAAGAAAATAATAAAAAATCTTCTAAAAAAGACGAAGAAGAAATTCCAAATATAAAACTATCCATTGATGACGAAGACGCTCCGATAAAAGCCCAGTCCGCGATAAGAAACGTTTTTGGAGGCGAACTAAATAAAAAAAGGACATCTAATGGACCTTCAAAAAATTCAATGCCCGATTTTTTAAAGATGACTTCTACTGGAAAGTCCGGACGCGGTCAAGATAGCTTAAATAAGCCTTACGGAAATAAGAAGTTTGTGGATCCATTTTCTGAATCAAGCGATCAGTCAGAGATGCCAAAACTATCAATAGGACTAGTAAAAACTTTGAATCACATGTCGAACAAAATAGGTATTAATAATAAGGCCTTACTTTCAGAGGCCGAAGACAAAAAGGGGGACCATAATGGCGAAGCATAACAAGAAGCGCAACGTCGGTCTGATTCATGAGCAGCTGATCAGAAAAATTAGCGAACATGTAGTCGATAAGGACCAAGATAATATTGACAAAATTTTCAATATAATAGAAAACAATTTCGTTAAAGGGAGCGAACTTTATAAAGAATTTAGGTTGTTCAATTCATTAGTTCACTCTAGAGTCGGATCTAAAGAAATTGCTTCTAAAATATTAGAAGAGAGTAAGTCAGCTGCTAAAAAACACAATATAAGCAAAATTGATCAGGAAAAATCAAAGTTGATAAAAGAGATCAATCACAACCTAGATGGAAAAGATCTGTACTCAACTCGAGTTGAAACATATAAGGTTTTTTCTACCGTTCAAGCTTTACTTAATGAATGGAGAGGGCACGGAAATCTTTTTCCTGAAGAAATAGTAAAATACGAAAGCCTTTTAGAAAATTGGCTTTGTAGAGGTAAAGAGGAAAATCAGAACAGCAATAAAGTCGGAGATCCTCTTGTTTTAAAAATGATGATACAAAAGTTTAATGAAAAGTATGAAGGAAACCTAAACAATATGCAGCGTTCCTTAATTGCTTCGAAGTTATCAGAAGATAATGAAAAAGTTTTAGAACAGGTCAGCACTATAAAAGAAGCAGGCCTGAAAAAAGTTAATGATTTTTATTCTAGCTGTGATAACAAGTTTTTGTTAGAGAAAAAAGAAGAAATTTTGTCTAGAATAGACAGTCTAGAGGTTTCTTCTTCTGATAAAATCATAGAAAGAGCTATGTCGTTAGCTAATCTTGTAGAAGAGCTGGAGAGTGAAGATGAGTAATAAAATGAAACTTTTAACCGAGTGGTTGCCTTTTGACTACTCTAAAGAAATGATAAAAGAGTCTAGAGATAACAACGACGGAAAAATAGTAATGAAGGGTATTCTTCAAAAAGCAGATACGTTAAATCAAAACGGAAGAATATATCCGGAGCCTATTTTAGAAAGAGAAGTAAGAAATTACCAAAAGTTTATCGAAGAATCAAGAGCGCTAGGAGAATGCGATCACCCAGATAGCAGCGTCGTTGAACTAAAGAACGCTTCTCATATAGTAAGAGAAGCTTACATGCAAGAAGGTGTATGTTACGGAACCGTAGAATTGCTTGATACTCCAAGCGGTAAAATACTTCAAAGCTTAGTAGAGTCTGGAGTTACTCTTGGTATCTCCAGCAGAGGCGTAGGGTCAACAAGAAGAGACGGCGACTACGATGTAGTTCAAGATGATTTTCAGCTTATTTGCTGGGATTTTGTTTCAGAGCCTTCTACGCCTGGAGCATTTATGATGAAAGAGGGAAGAGAGATTTCTAGAAGAGATCTAAACAACCACTTTAATAAAACAGATAGAATAAATAGGGCTATGAACGAAATCATAGCTTGGGAGGATTAATCATGGGAAATTGGGTATTACCAGGACTTGGAGATGTTGGCGCGTATCAAGTTTCAGGAACTCCTTTTGTTTTTGACGCAACCGGCGAACAAGCTGCAGCGGTATCTGCAACAGCCACGCTAAAATACGTGACATCAGATGTTCAAATAAATACTACAGGAGCCGGCTGTACTGTTCACTTCGGTGACGTGGCCGATACTACATACGCACTTCCTGCCGGATTATCTACCTTTAGAGTAAAGTGCAAAAAAATTGTAGTTTCTGCAGCAGCTCAACAAACTGTCAGTGTGTGTGCATCTTTAACGGGAATAGAAGCAAAACACCTGGAACAGCACGATCAAGACGATTACGGAACTGTAGTTTAAGGGATAAGAAATGGCAAAATTAACTAAGACAGCGTTAAAAAGTATTGTAAAAGAGTGTTTAGTAGAAATACTCGCAGAAGGAATAGGTTCAACCAACGCAATCAATGAATCTAAAAAGACGCCTGCAAAAAAACCGGTAAAAAGACCTGCGCCTACAAACAAAAAATTTGATCAAGCAGTTAGTCAAACCGTTGGCTCTATAACAGATGACGATATAATGAGAGAAATTTTAGCGGACACAGCTAAGGGTACTCTTCAAGAGCAGCTAAAGCATGAAAGATCAAAGCCTGGTGCAGTAGTTCAATCTGGATTATCTCAAGATCAATCTTCAGCAGGAATTAATTTAGATGGAATATTTAGTTCAGCTAGTGAAAATTGGTCTTCATTAGCATTCACTGAAAAGAAAAACTAGTTACATAATATTTATTTTTGAGGACACTGGAGATTAACCATGACTAAAAGAGTTAAAAGACTTACAGAAAAAAGCCTTCGCGATATGATAATCGAAGAAGCAAGAGCTCTAACAGAGACTTTAGAGCAAGGAAAAGATGACGCTGAAAAAGTTTCTGCTGAAGAATGCGATGCTGATAAATTAGCCGGTTCTTTAGAAAAAGATATAGATTACATGAAGGCCTTAAAGATTCACGAGAATAGACTTAGGTCTAGACTTGCAAAAATAGCAGAAGCTAAAAGCGTTTTGCAAAAAAGAATTATAAAAAGAATTTAAGGAGAAAAAATGCCTAGCCACAAACAAGGTACAACTGAGGTCGTCCAAACGGAAGGATCTCTAGGTACTATTAGCGGATTGTCTACTTCGGATACAAACAGAATGCAATCTTTATTTCCTGGAAGTCCGATTCACTTAGGCGAGATGACTAGAGAGCAGCTAAGAGAGTATTTTAAGACTGCAGTTCTCACCGGCGTTATAAACGACGGTGGCCATACTTTCGGCCAGCATAACACGGCTTTTTCTGATTCTCCAAATATAGACGATGTAGAAACTGGTGGTGAAGGACTACCTGCTTCTCCTCATGTTCCTAACCCTGTATCGCCAGGCGTAGGAAGTAATAACGCTGGAGATCAAGCTGAAGCCCCAGAGGGATTTGGGACAAAGAGATCGGACGTTCCTGGTTCTGGACCTGGTTCTAAACTTCAGCCTTCTGAGTCTTCTGAGAAAGTATACAATCAAGATATAGACAAGCTGGTCTTAGGTAAAGGATCTTGATAAGGAGTTAACATGCCAACAAGAACAACCGGAACCGGAACCCCTTCAGATACTCATTCTGAGGGCAGAAATTTTGGAAGAAGAAGAACGGACGGTAATCTAGACACTTTTAGAATTCCTGTAGATTTAAATTATGTTAGTAGACCCACGACCGGAGTAGAAGGCGATAATGCAAAAGACGTTAGACAAAAAATATTAGAAGGAACATTGGGGCAAAGTACCGGTACAGCTCTTGCAGATTTGCAAGGATATTACGGAATGACAGCTGCTGAAGTTTTGAACTTATTCAAGTACAACGCTCCTGATGTTGTAGCAGAAAGAGGTGCGCAGCCGGCTTATGGTCCAAATTTAGCCATACCTCCTTTTGCTTCAAGTAGACCGGCCAATGTACTAGGCACGGATGAAGATGAGTCAGATAGAAAAACTCAAGATAATTCTACAAAAATAGTCGGGGCAACTTATGGATCAATGTCACGCGAATCTTCTGAAAACAGAGCAAACCCTTCTGAAAATTCTACTCATCCTAGAGATAAAAGACCTAGCATGACTAGTGATGGAACTGACAGTATTGCAACTTTGTCTACCTCAGGCGTAGGCGCCCCTCCTGCAGAAGGATAATAAAAATAAGGTAAAATGTTTTGAGCGAAGAAGTAAATCCATACGAAAAAGGTTCCTCTAATAAAGAGCACTTAAAAAGTGTTTTTATCGATCCTAGAGATGCCGACGACCGACCGCTGCAAATAGAGCATCTAAATAAAGAGCAGGGAAGAGCAGACATGTTGTCTGGAAATACTAGGGAAATAGAAGTAGGAGACCGCGACGAGGACGGAGAAGATGAAGTCTATTTAGTTCCTAGGGTCAACGATACAGAAAAATTGGCTAGCTACTGGGGTTTTAGCGATACAAAATCAGTAGATTTACAATATAACGATGCGCCTGACTTTAGTAAAGATGCTACAAGACCGGCTTTTTTAAAATCTCCTTTTTGCCCTAATCTTGTACCTCCTAGTATAACTCCTGAGACTAGAGGAGCGTTTACTTCTGACGCTGATAATAGTGTAACATTTTCTTTACCAAATGGAGCAGATCCAACAAAACCTCGTTTTGGAACTAGAAGAGCAGTTTCTAATAGAAACAACGGTTCTTTAAAAAGCCCTTCTGAATTTGTTAGCTCTATTAAAGGCAGAGCTGTTAATCCGCCCGTTTTAGCTGTGAATCGCGTAAATTTTGAAGATTAGCAGTTGAGAGATAAGAGATGCCTACTAATCCTGAAAATAGCACAAAGGTAATTACACACTCAGGAGAGTCTAAATGTAATACCGTTACAAACCCCATAAACGAAGAATCTCAATTCCACTCCAGTGACAATGCGTTTTTAGGAAAAAGATACAATAACAACACATCTGGTTTTAGAAGTTTAGAGGGTTTATCTATTACGGAGGAGTTAATTTTTCAAAAGGCTCAAATTGCAGTAACAGTCAATTTAAACTATTTAGCTCCTGATTTTGATGCTTCAGAAGTTGATTTATCTATATTGAGCGGTATGAGTTACTGGGCACCTAATCTTATACCTCCTATAGTTCACGAATCTACGAGAGGTGCATTTTCATCAGAAGACGACAATACACGTTCTTCATACGGAGAAGAACATCCTTTTTATCAGAATGCAAAACAATACATTGGCGAAACAGAATTTGAAAAAATAAATCCGATTCAAGCATCTTCTAAAAATAAACAGACTACCTCCCGCATAATGTTAAGAAGATTGGATTAATTATGATAGATAATCAGTCTAGGTATGACAGTAGAACAGGATTAGGCTACGGTCAGACTAAAGATAGATTTCAAAAGTCAAGGACTTCAAATTCATCTTTTCCTTATTCTCAATCCGATAAAGAAAAACAAGAAGATATTGAAGATTTTGAGCCAACAGAAGAAACTATTTCTGCAATTTATTCAAAATTTTTAAAAAAATTATCTTTTGATCCCGGCGCTCACAAATCTACCGACGGATTTTATTTTGCCGCAGGTAATACAAAACTTTCTGATTGTTATTTTAGAACAGAAAAAATGCTTTTAGAGATGGAAACTTTTTCTAATTCAATCTCTCCTATACCAGGGCTATATTCTTCTATGTCTACGCCCTCTGCTTCTCCTAGTTTAACAACAGGAAACTTTAAAAGAACGGGAACAACTAGGGGTTTTTCTTCTGCCCCGGAAGATTTTATAGAAGATGAAAAAGAATCTAAAGAAGAGTTTTATTCTTTGAAAGATCTAGTTAAAATAATTAGAAGCAAGCGAGGTGAGTAATTTTTGCTCTCATTAACCATACTTAATGATAAACGCAGGTGGACCTATGACGAAATCCTTATACGAAGACGCGTTAGCGGATGCAAAAGAGCTTAGAGAGTTAGCCGAAGAGGCTGCAAAGAAAAGCTTAATTGAATCTATAACGCCACAAATACGCGACTTAGTTAATAAAAGACTAATGGGCGAAGACATATCAATGGATGACTTAAAAGATCTAGAAGCTCCTGAATCAGATGATGACAGAGCGGAAATGTCTTTTGACGACTTGCCTGATGAGCCTATGCCAGAAGAAATTGATGGACCGGTCGTTAATATAGACGCCGCTGGCGACGTAAATATAGATTTATCAGGATCATCTGACGATGATGATGACGAACCCGTGTTAACTGCAGCCATGGCTGAAAACTTAATGAGGTTAATTAACGGACATCGAGTAAATGAATCTAGCGGTTTAGAAAAAAGATTTAACTTGCTAGAAGAAAGATTTAATAAGTTAAAAGACGTAATTTCCATTGTGTCTGGTAGATCTGTATCAAATGATAAATCAGCCAGAATTCATAAATCGTATTCCATGTGTGTTAAAGAGGCGCATAAAATACACAAACAACTAATACTTAAAGAACAAGCGACTCAAGGGGATCTTGAGCAAAGACTGACTATAATGATCAAGGAGATGAAAAACATGTCAAAGTCAAACAGTCGCAACATCTTTGACTTCCTCTTCGAGGGTGAGGGCGTTGATGAAAGCGCAGAAGTAAATGAAGCAGCTGCAGCTGCAGCTGGTACTGCAGCACGGATGGCTACCGGAATAGCCGGTCACTTGGTCGGCAAAGGCGCAAAAGCTGCTGCTGATAAAGTAACAAGCGAAGCCGATTTAGAAGAGGCTGAGCTTTCTTTAGAACTTTCTGATGAAGAAAGAGACGAATTAGCAGATGCTGAAGACTCTGCTGCTGTTGACGCAGCTTTAGAGGATATTCTAGGCGATCTTGAAGTTTCAATGGAAGCTGGAGATGACGCCGGTGAAGAGCCTGCCGAAGAAGAAGCCGAAGAAGAGGCTGAAGAAGACGAAGATGAAGGCGACGACGAGGACGATGAAATGGATCTTCCTGAGGGGTCTCACATGGAAGAGACTTATAACGAAGCCGATACAGTCTACGAAATTGACGAGAATATGCTTAGAGCCGCTCTTAGTAGCCTTAACGAAGAGGCTTCTGATGAGGCTGATCAGTTTGGCGGAGGCGAACTTGGAGATGAAATGTTCGTTGATGTTGATGAGGAAGACCTTATTAACGCCCTAGCTGATGAGCTTGGCTCTGTTTCTGAGACTGGCGCTAGCGCTCCTGAGGTTGCTGCTGAGTCACGTTCATATAGAACAATGCGCAGAGAGCTAAACCAGGCGCACTTGCAGTTAGAGAAATATGACAATACTGTTAGAGAGCTTAAGAAGCAGTTGGTCGAAATGAATCTTTTTAATGCCAAGCTTCTTTATGCTAACAAACTAATGCAAAACAAAGATCTTACTCTAAAGCAACAGAAGACGATTGTTGAAGCACTAGACAATGCTCAGACAATAAGCGAGGCTAAGCTTCTCTTTAAGACTCTATCAGAGTCGTTGAGAAGAAAAAAGGGAACTAAGAATCTTCAGGAATCAAAAATCTTGGGTTCTTCATCAAAGGTTACCAAGTCCGGACAAGCTCAAAAAGTGAATCCAGAAGGCGCTCGTTGGGCAGTTCTTGCTGGAATTAAATCATAAAAGGGGATAAGATGTCTTTTACACTTGAGCAGCTTTCAGAGGGCATCCGCGCTCGCCATCTAGGGGCTGAAAACAACAGATTAATTGAAAAATGGACCAAAACCGGTCTTTTACGCGGATTAAACGGTGTTAATCGAGAGTCTATGGCTAGACTGCTTGAGAATCAGGCATCCCACGTTATTAAAGAGGCTTCTAGTCTTGGAAATGGTGGTAATGGTGCTTTAACAGCTTCTGGCGACATGAGAGGCTTCACTAATGTTGCTTTTCCTATCGTTAGAAGAGTATTTGGTGGCCTAATTGCAAATGATCTTGTTTCAATTCAGCCTATGAGTCTTCCTTCAGGACTGCTCTTCTATCTTGACTACACAAGAGGCGGAGATCACGGCGTTGGAGATCCTATTAGCGGTCAGTCAAACTCAATATATGATAAAGGTTCTTCTTTATATAATAACCCAACGGGCTCTGCCATAAGAAAAGGTTCAAATGCAGTTGCTGGTCAATATGACCTTGCAGGAACTTCTTTTTCTAGAGCACACGGCAAGAGGTTGCTGGCTACTGCAGATATTGCAGCAGCTGGAACTGTTTTGGCTGACGGAACAATTGGTCGCGACATTGATGGCGATAACGGCGATAGAACAAAAACTTTGACAGCAACCGGAGCTGATGCACTTCTCCTTGATTTTGATCAGCAGGTTCTAGACACTGTTGCCGCTGGTGATAGTCATGCATCAGGTTCAAATCCATTCTCCTTGCTCTGTGTTAAAACAGAGAACATGACGGATTTAGATCCAACCGCTATCAAGGGCGTTGCGCTACTAGCAAACTCTGGCTCTGCTGAGGGTATTGGCGGCGGCGGTGGTCCTGCCTCTGCTACTGTTACAGTTTTAGCTGATTCGTTTGGCGATGCATTTGGAAATGGAAACGAATTAACTATAGGCATAGTTCTTCCTGCTGCTTTTGTTTCTCCTGAGGCTGGACAAAATGCCGCCGTTCCTGCAGCTCAGACCACAATAAGCGTAATCATTCAAGACTTCGGCGAATTAGGACCTGGTAATCCTGCACAGAATGCAATACACGTTGATTCTGCCGGAACAGCTAATATTAATGAAGTTGCAACACTTATAGCTAGTGCGCTTAACGGTACAGAAGATGCTGCTATTGCTACAAATATAGCAGCTGCTCTAGCAAGTGGCGATGACGACATTGCAGATGGCCCAATTTTTGGTATTACGGCATCTGTGGATGGTGCTGTTGTTACAATCTCTCAAGCTCGCGACGGAGATGAACATGCGGTTGGATTAACTGCTGCAGGCCAAGCTCACGATCAAGCTGCTCAAGTAACCCTAGGCGGTCTAGTCAACGGAAATCTTTCTGGTGGCGTTGATGATGGTACTCCTGTACACCTCAAGGTTGTTGGAAATGACTCAAAGGGTAATCCTTTCCAAGAGGGTGCTGGTTTGGTTAACATCAGAAGACTAAATGTTCTTGGTACAATGTCGGGCGGCGTCTTTACAGAGAATCCTTTCGCTGACGTAAAAAATGCAGCTACAGCAATCAGAATGGTTGTTGCAGGCGCTATACCAACAGAGACAATCGAAAAGGCAGAGCTCGATACTTCAGGTTCACTAGTTTACCCTAGAGCTTCGCAGCTTTCTACAGGAAACGGAGACACTCTAGTTGTTCCTTCTTTTGAGTCTGACTTTAACGGTGCAAACCCGCAGCCTTCAATCCCTGAGATTGACATAAAGGTTGAGGCTGTTCCAGTTGTTGCTGAGACTAGAAAGCTAAGAGCAAGATGGTCTCCTGAATTAGCGCAGGACCTTAACGCTTATCACAGCCTAGATGCAGAGGTTGAGTTGACTCAGATTCTATCTGAGCAGATTGCCCTAGAGATCGATAGAGAAATTCTCAGCGATCTTTTGACCGGCGCTTCTGCAGCAAACTTCTTCTGGTCAAGAGCTCCAGGTAAGTTTGTTAACAAGGAAACGGCTGAGGATGGCCCAGCGACCGCTAGCTTTACAGGTACGGTTCGTGAGTGGTATGAGACTCTAGTAGAGACGATCATAGACGTTGCCAATCAGATTCACAGAAAGACGCTAAGAGGTTCTGCGAACTTCATTGTCTGCGGACCTGATGTTGCGACGATTTTAGAAGCTTCAGTTCTTTACAAGCCTAGCTACTCACTTGACGGTGACGGTCAGGTATCAGCGCCGATGGTTATTGGAGCTGATAGAGCAGGAACATTGAGCAATAGATTTACAGTCTATAAGGACCCTTATTTCCCACGTAACAAGATCTTGGTCGGTTACAAGGGCGGAAGTTACTTAGAGACAGGTTTTGTATACGCTCCTTATGTTCCACTTATCGTTACTCCTACAATCTTCCAGCCTGAAGACTTTACTCCTAGAAAGGGAGTGATGACTCGCTACGGTAAGAAGATGGTAAGAGCCGATTTTTACGGAACGGTTACTTGCTTGGATATGAATATCATCTAAGCTTTTAGCTAGCGAAAATTAAAAGGGACCTTTTTGGTCCCTTTTTTTTATTTTTAGTTTTTTCATAATACATTTTAACAATATACTTAGTTAAGTGGATATAAGCTGCAAATGGAGGCCATTAATGGATCCAGCGGCGAAAGATTTTTAAAAGAGGATCAACTCACAATAGTTGTCCAAGAAGTTAATACAGATTGAATTCCCGGCCTTCTGTGTTTGTTTAGTATGGGAATGGTAAGTTCTGTTATCTAACAGATCGCTCCGGCTGACGCCTAATGGTTGCGATGAAGATTTTGGGGCTTTCCGATTTTGTTCGAATGATGACATAATATATTTTTTAAGGAGTAATAAAATGTCAAACTTTTCATTGGAGCAGTTGACGGAGGGCATTCGCCAGAGACATCTCGGTAGCCAGAACCGTCAGCTCGTAGATAAGTGGGCCAGAACCGGTCTACTTCGTGGTTTAGAAGGCACAGGCCGTGAAAACATGGCTCGCCTACTAGAAAACCAAGCTTCACAGGTTCTTCGTGAGGCTTCTAGTCTTGGTGACGGCGGCAACGGCGCTCTATCTGCTTCTGGCGATATGCGCGGTTTTACCAACGTTGCTTTCCCTATTGTTCGCCGTGTTTTCGGTGGATTGATTGCAAACGATCTTGTTTCAATTCAGCCTATGAGCCTTCCTTCAGGACTGCTCTTCTATCTAGATTATACATCAGGCGCTGCTCACGGAGTAAGCCCCGCTCATGCAGACGGCAGAAAAGCTGCTGCAGTTAATCCAGAGGGATCTTCTCTTTACAATGGCCCTTCAGGAGCCGGCGTCAGAACAGGCTCAACAGCAATAGGCGGAAAATATGACTTAGGCGGTTTAGCCCAGTCTCGTAACATGAGACTAAATGAAGATCTTGATTTCCTAGGAACCGATGGAGAACCTGCAGCTTCTAGAAACTTTGTTTTCTTGGCCAATAATCATGATCTACCGGTTATACCTAATGCAAATGATCCCGGTCCCGGAGTTGGAACTACTGGTTTAGCCGGTAGACTTCTTCAGTTTGATGCACAGACAATTGCTGATATTGAAGCTGGACAAGAAGTCAGCTTCTTGCTTATACCGTTTACGGAGCATAACTTCAAAGACTGCGATTCAACTATGGTTAAAGAAATCATGGTAGTTGATGATTCAGATGATGCTTCTTTGACTTATTTTCAAGCAGTTCCTACAACTCGCCAAGGTGCTTCCAACGCCTTAAACATTATGAAGCTTAATCAGCTTGTTAAGGTTGAAGATTCACACGGCACTGCCAAGTTGGATGCTCCCAAGATCGCCGCAATGACTCCCGCACCTTTAGCTTCTGTTGGAGACGATGATGTATGCTTGTTGGTTGCATGCCATAATGACGGTGGTGCTCTTACTAATGCCGATATGAATGATGGTGCTGGCGGTAAGCTAGGTGTTGTATATCCAGTTGCATCATCCTTATCTGCTGAAGACGGATCAAGCATAGTTGTTCCTTCTTTCGAGTCAGACATGGATGCTTCTAATCCGCAGCCTACAATCCCAGAGATTGACATCAAGGTTGAGGCCGTTCCAGTTGTTGCTGAGACTCGCAAGCTACGTGCACGTTGGTCACCAGAGCTCGCTCAGGATCTTAACGCTTATCACAGCCTTGACGCTGAGGTTGAGTTGACCCAGATCCTTTCAGAGCAGATTGCTTTGGAAATCGACCGCGAGATCCTTAGTGATCTTCTTACTGGCGCTTCTGCAGCAAACTTCTTCTGGTCAAGAGCTCCAGGTAAGTTTGTTAACAAAGAAACAGCAGCTAATGTAGTAAGTTCCGGAGTTCCTTCTTTTACAGGAACTGTTCGTGAGTGGTATGAGACTCTCGTAGAAACAATCATTGACGTTGCTAATCAGATTCACCGCAAGACGCTTCGCGGTTCTGCAAACTTTATCGTTTGCGGTCCGGACGTTGCAACAATTCTTGAGGCATCTGTTCTTTACAAGCCTTCTTACACCCTTGATGGTGACGGACAGGTTTCGCAGCCAATGGTTATCGGTGCAGACCGCGCTGGTACACTAAGTAACCGCTTCACTGTTTACAAGGATCCTTACTTCCCAAGAAATAAGATTCTTGTTGGTTACAAGGGCGGAAGCTACTTGGAGACTGGATTCGTCTATGCTCCTTACGTACCATTGATTGTCACACCTACAATCTTCCAGCCAGAGGATTTCACCCCACGTAAGGGTGTCATGACTCGCTACGGCAAGAAGATGGTTCGTGCTGACTTCTACGGCACAGTCACTTGCTTGGATATGAACATTATTTAAGTTCATTTCTAGCAATCGCTAATCGGAGGGGTCGTTATTCGGCCCCTCCTTTTTTTTTCTTATTTTTAAATCTGATATTTATACTTGTCTATTTTTCTGTTTGAGGTTTATACTATGTCTAGCGAACGTCTAAAGCGATTAAAGTGTCTTGTTGATGAATTGTCAGACAGGGATCGCCAACTAAAAAGCGATTCTGGCATGTTTGTCGATTTTTTTCAAAACTTTCCTATTCCTGTTACCATGTGGTCTTTAGACGAGTCGGGGAATATATTAGCTAAGCGTGGAAATGCAGTTGTTAAAGAAGCCGGTGCGACTTGCTTAGGCAATATGTTTTTAGACAATTATTCTAACGAATTTAAGGAAGCCCATAAAAAAGCATACGAAGGACAAAACGTAGAATTTTTTTCTGAGCTAACAGATAAAGTATATTACACTAGACTTGTTCCTAGAAAATCTGAAGATGAAATAATAGGACTAACAGGAATATCTTGGGATATAACTTCTAATTTTAAAATTTTACAATCACTAAAATCCATAATTGAAATGTGCGATAATGAAAACTCTGAAAAAAAAGATATTAAAAAAATCGCTCAAGAATCAATAAACATCAGCAGAATAAAAAAACTGTTAGGAGAATAAATGAGCGACAATAATCAAAACGGCTGGAATGAATATTCTAGGCTAGTATTAAAAGAGCTAGAAACTCTTGCAGATGGAATAGAGTCAGTAAAATCAGAACTTCAAGAAGTCAGACAAGAGATGGCAAAAATGCAAGTTAGAGAAGACCGCATGGAAGAAATAAAACAGTGGAAAGAAAGAGTTGACGATGTTGCTTCTCCGATACAACTAAAAGAACTAGTTAACGAAGTAAGTTCCCTTAAAGAATTTAAAACTAGGGCTATAACAATTTTTGCAGTCGTACAGTTTATAATGGCGTTTTCTGTATGGTATGTTAAATTCTTTCCGACAGGTTAATTTATGATCATATTTACTTTTATGGAACTGCAACATGGCTAATTTTTTAAACACACAAAATCCTACCCCTTTTGGATTTTTTGATTCTGATAGGGACTTTCAAGTAGAAGCAGACTCCATGGTTGTATTTGTTAAAAGAAAACTAGGCGACGATATACTCAGCGTAGAGTTAACTAATAAACAAATATGGGCTGGTTTCGAAGAATCTATGCTTGAATACAGCTCTATTATAAATCAATACCAAGCGAAATCTCAACTTTCTAATCTACTAGGTGAAGCCACAGGTTCTTTAGAAGGAATGGAGAATAAGTTTTTTAGAGAGAGCGTAGAGTTTATGCTTAGAAGAGCAGAGCCCTATGCTATGGAAGCCGGCTTAGGTGGATCTTTTAATATGATGTCTGGTTCTATAAAGCTAGAAAAAGGCAGGCAGGATTACGATATTTATACAGAGCTAAAAGATTCAGATGGAACTCCTCTTTTCGAAAGAGAAGATACGCCCGACTCAAAAATGAAAATAATGGAAGTATTTCACTTTTCTCCTCAGGCGGCATATAGATTTTTTGATTCTACATCGGCTATAAACTATTTAAATAACGAATTTTCTTTTGAGTCTTTTACGCCTGAAACTGTATTTTACGTTCTTCCAGTTTTTGAAGATGTTCTTAGAGGCGGGATGTTAGATATGTCTTCTAGGGTTAGAAGATCTAACTATTCATATAAAATAACAGGCACCAAGATAAGAATATATCCAGTTCCAACTCAAGAAAACCCCCAGTCTTTATTTTTAAGAGTTCATTTTGCACCGAATGTTTCTAATCCATCGTTTAAAGACAGTTCTATTTCAGGGGTTAGTAATCTGTCGAATGTTCCTTACGGAAGAATACAGTTCAGCGGGATAAATTCAATAGGCAGACAATGGGTTAGACAATTTTGCTTAGCAAACTGCAAAGAGTTATTAGGCATGGTTAGATCTAAGTTTTCTAGCGTTCCAATACCCGGAAGCGATCTGCAGTTGAACGGAACTGATTTAATAGCTCAAGGAAGAGAAGATAAAGAATCACTGAGAGTAAAGTTGTCTGAAATGCTAGATAGTATGACTTACAGTAAGATGCTTGAAGACGAAGCTCAAGCTTCAGAAAACTTAACGACTATACTAAAGAAATTGCCTATTCCCAATGGAAAAGCTATAATAGTAGGATAAAAAAATGGCTAGGCTATTTATTACGGCTAGAGAAATAGATTTAATATCTGACCTTACTAAAGAAGTAATCAAAGATGTTTCTGGCCAAAAAGTTTTTTATTACAGAGTAAGAGAAGACTTAACAGACGTTCACGAGATTTACGAAGAAGCAGAAAATAAAGTATTTGATCCACCAGTAGAAATAGAAGCCCGCGTAGAGTATCAGCCCGGAATAATAAAAACCAACAGGTTCGGCAACGAGGAAATAGATACGATAAATGTTTTTTTCCACGAGAGAGATATAATAGACAAAGATTTAGAAATAAGAATGGGCGATTACTTTAGTTACGGAGAAGTTTTTTTTGAAATAACTAGCGCAGTAGTAGAGTCAAACATTTTTGGACAAATAGAGCACTCTATAGGCATAAAGGTTATAGGAAAGCAGGCAAGAAAAGGTGCTATAGACTTTACCGCTTTAGGTCCTACTCAAAATGGAATAGAGGAAAACAAAGTAGTACAAGAAGAATTTGAACAACAAAGAGGGCTAAAAGAAAATTCTTCAGGAGAAACAAACGACGTTAGGGCTTTACAAGAAAAAGGAAAAGTTGATCCTGTTAAAGAGCCGGCTAAAGTAAAAAATCAAAAGACTAAAGATTCCGGAACAACAGAATCATTTTTTTACGGGGATAGATAATGACTACAAGAACGTTTAAAAATAATGGTATATTTGCAGTCCCTGCTAGAACCACAGAATATTCTATTCCCGAAGATTTTGATATACCAAACTGCACTGTAGAAGACGTTGATCGAGCCGTGTTTAATCTTTTTGAAAAGGAGCTTCCTTTTACTTATAGCCATAAATCCGGATCAAAAAAAGTACCTGTTATATTTGCTACTGGAGAAAGATTTGCGGTGCTAAGAAGAAAAAAGCCGCTTAGAGATAAGGCAGGCGCTCTCATACTTCCGTTAATCTCTATAATGAGGACAGGCATATCTCAAGTGCCCACCATGGGATCTGCAACAAACCAAAGCACTCCTATGACTATCAAAAGAAGGCTTTCTAGCGAAGACCCATTTTATCAAAGAATTATAAATAAACAAGGAATAAAAAACTCCGACGATTTTTCTGTTTCTTCTAAAAAAGAAGTTTTTGCATCTGCAGACGGTCCAATGGGACTAGCATCCGGCGGAGGTGTGGTAAGCTTCTCAGGCGTTTTAGATGTTTCCGGCTCTGCTAGACTAATAAACTCAGAAAAAGGTTTAGACCAAAACATATTTGAATTTATTACTTTGCAGCCTCCTAGATATTATACGGCAAGTTATGAAGTGACTTTTTGGACTCAGTATACTACGCAAATGAATGACATGATGATGAGCATGATGTCGCTATATCAATCTTTTTCTCAAAGAACATTTAAGTTATCGACTGAAAAAGGTTACTGGTTCGTTGCTTACGTTGGCGAAGAGTTTAGTCCAAGTAGCAACTTTGAAGAATTTACAGACGAAGAGAGATTAGTTAAACATTCTTTTACTATTAACGTGCCTGCTTATTTAGTAGGTTCTGTAGTGCCAGGTGGTCAAAAATTATTGAGAAAATCTTATTCCGCAACATCTTTAAGTTTTGGAATAGAAACGGTTCATAAAGTTTCTTCTAAAAAAGCACCGGCCGGTATACAGTCTGGAAACGTTAATGATTATACTTTAGAAGATATAAGGACTACTGATGAACCGCTTCCGGGCCAGTCTATAGCTGGTTCAGATTCAGACGCAGAGGTAGATACTAGAGGCCCGAATAAAGACACAACGAAAGAAGTGGAAATAGTTGCAGGCACTATTTCTAGAAATTCTTAAAAAGAGTTATATTTTTATTTGATATAACCGATTAAAGTTCCTGCTGAAAGATATTTAATATTAATGAGTGGATCCGTGCATAAGGTTCGTAGAATTTTTAACCTTTTGCTCAATACTTATTCAACGAAGATACACGCGCTCGAGGAGATATAATGGCTGAGCAGACATTCAGATCACCGGGATTTTTTGAAAGAGAACTTGATAGATCGGCACCGACTGTCACACCTAACAACGCTGTACCAGCGGGTATAATAGGAACTTCTGAGAAGGGTCCGGCCTTCGTTCCAGTTACGGTTGGAAATAAAAACGATTTCAAAAATAAGTTTGGTAACAACAACATTTATAGATTTGGTCCATACGCGGCAGAAGCCATGTTTGGAAAAAACCAAAAGGCTATTACCTTTATCAGGGTTTTAGGTGCAGGTGCAAACGATAGTGTAACTGATATATCAAACACATTAACACAAGGAACAGTTAAAAACGCGGGCTTTGTTTTAAAAGGAAATGATGGCCACAGTGATGCCCATGTTCCTCCTAGAAGCAATTTAGGGGACCCGAACTCACCAACGCAGACGCTGGCTAACTTGGGCTCTAGAAAAATAGGTTCGATACAGTTCTTGACTGCTATACACAGCGTAAATGACGCAGAGCCCCAAGGATTTCCTATTTTTACAGATAATAGAAGTACTCCTATGAATGCATCTGTACCTGACGGCGTCGCTGACGGAGATGTCTCACTTCTTCGTGCAGTATTAATGACTCCAAGCGGTTCTACATTTTTAGTCGGCGATCACGACGCAGCTACAGCAGACGACTACTTTGATACAGCTAGCACCGGTGACGTGAATCAGTTTAAGCTTCTTTTGACTTCTTCTTCCGGGGCTGGACTTGGATCTGATTTAAATGCAGGGTCTAGACTGTTTGATATATCTTTAGACCCTAACGCTGACAACTATATTTCTAGAGTATTAAACACGAACCCTCTTAAGTTTCAAGAAGAGGAGCACTTACTTTACTTAGATTTTGCTGTAGAAAATGAAATTGCTCCAGTTAAAACCGGTGGTGGTGCAGCAAATAATAGAAACGGGTCAACAGTAGCTTTGCTGATGGGTTCTAATAACAATACCGCAGCCGGCGGAATTAGCAATTCTCCATTTAGGGATCTCTTTGGAAGATATGATACCAGATATCAAACGGCTAGAACATCCGCATTTATATCTCAGCCCTATGGATCCAAAGAATACGAGCTTTTTCATTTTGAAACAATAGACGACGGAGCATCTGCATCAGATGAATTTAAGGTATCTATAGCAAACTTGAGAGCGTCTAACGATGAATCTAATCCTTATGGAACTTTTGAGGTTCAAATAAGGTCTTTTTCTGATTCAGACAAAGGACCAGAAATATTAGAGCGATATCCTTTTTGTAACTTAAATCCATCTTCAGACGACTTCGTCGCAAAAAAGATTGGAGACTATAAAGCAAGATATGACTTTGATCAAGCTGATCCTGATGAGCGTAGAATAGTAGTAACAGGAAGATATCCCAATATGTCTTCTAGAGTAAGAATTGTAATCAACGAAGATGTATATAGTTCTGAAGTTCCAAGTAATGCTCTGCCTTTTGGCTTTAAAGGAATCCCGGTTTTAAGAACGTCGAATACTTTAACAGATAGGTCGGCTAATCCTTTACCAGGAGGAACAGCTGAAGCAGCAACAGCTAGACTCGCTGCTCCTTCATCAGGAATAGAAGCTGACGAGTCGCCGTTAGCACTTCAGCACGCAGTAGTGCCACCTCTTCCGTTTACTTTTAAAGTAACTAGAGGCGAACTTTCACAAGCAGCAGGCGCTGCTTATTTATTCACTGGTATGCCCAGCGATACAGAAAGAGTTGACAGTGCTTACTACTGGGGAGTTAAAACAACACGCCTCCCGCGCGCTGTAGACGTAGGTAGCGATGCAACTGCTGTTAGAAGATCGAATGAGAGTTCTATAATTAACCCGTTGGTTAGAGCATATACTAAATTTCAAGGAATAGAAAAGCTTGATGTTTTAGTAACAGGCTCTTCTAACGTAGACGATTTTAATGATAATAAGTTTACATTGGCCAGAGTGGCTTTTTCACAAACTGGAACTGACTTAGGATCTATACAAACAGATTTTTCTGGTTCAGCTAGAGAGCACATGAAAGATGCTGCCTACATAAGAAACGGGGAACCTAACACAGTAACTTATACAGTAAACGACATAGACGCGAATGGACGACTTAACGGCGCTGTAGATAAGACAGACCGGTTTACGATGGCTAGCCTTTTAGCTACCAGTTCAATTATATTTAATAGATTTTCTTCTTACGCAAAATTTACTAACATATTCTACGGCGGTTTTGACGGCGTTAACATCCTGGATAGAGACCAGACGTTTTTTAGAGATAGAGCTCTATCTGCAGACTCTGACGGAAAAGCTAGAAAGGTAACTGGCGCTCCTGAAATAGTAGATAACGGCATAGCTGTTTCTAGTGCGACTGAAAATCCATTTGGATCAGGAAGAAAAAACAATTACGTCGCTTCTATTAATAGAGCGATCGATATCATGACTGACCCTACTGCTACTCGCGTTAATATACTCGCAATACCAGGAGTAAGAGAGCCCTTTGTTACTGATCACGCATTAGAAAAAACAAAGCAATACGGCCAAGCACTATACGTCATGGATAGCATTCAGTACGATGAGCTAGGAAACAGGTTATACGACGACTCCGCCGCTCGCCCGGACGTAAGAGAGACATCAGAAAAATTTGAGGCTAGAGGACTAGACAATAATTACGGAGCTACTTATTTTCCAGACGTTTTTATAAGCGACCAAGATAACAACCAAGTCGTAAAAATGCCATCTAGTATCCCAGCTCTGGCTACTCTATCAAATACGGACGATTTAAGAGCACCGTGGTTTGCTCCTGCTGGTTTTGCTAGAGGGGCATTAGATTTTGTTGTCAACGTAGACGTAAGATTATCTTCAGAAGACAGAGACGTCTTATACGACTCTAGAATCAACCCAATTGCGGTTTTTCCAAGAGCAGGCTTCGTAATTTTTGGTCAAAAAACTCTGCAGCAAGCTAAATCTGCTCTAGATAGAGTTAACGTCAGAAGATTAATGGTAGAAGTAAAAAGAAAGATTGTAGGAATTGCCCTAAATCTTCTTTTTGAGCCTAACAATGGAACCACGAGAGCAACATTTATTTCTGAAGCAGCGAGCGCTTTAGCAAATATACAACTCGGTGCAGGCATAGAGTCATTTAATATTGTTATGGATGATTCAAATAATTCACAGGAGGACATAGATTCAAACCGCCTAAACGGTAGAATCGAAGTTGTTCCTACTCGTGCCGTAGAGTTTATAGCAATCGACTTTGTTATAACAAATAGCGGCGTAGAGTTTAATTAAAATAGTATTTAAGGAATGAGGATTTTAGGAGACACTAAATGGCAGAGTTAACATTCAAGAGTCCAGGAGTAAGCACAAGAGAGATAGACCATTCGGGTCCTACTCCACAATCACCCACGGGTGTACCGGCCGGAATTATAGGCCCCTCAGTTAGAGGGCCTGCATTTGTTCCAGTCACTGTCGCAACATTTCAGGACTTTGTTAACAAGTTCGGTAACGCTGATGGTAAAAAGTTTGGTCCTATAGCCATGAATGAGTGGTTAAACAATGCTGGATCAGGAACTTATGTTAGAGTCTTAGGCGTTGGAGATGGAAAAAAGAGAAACGCTGATGGAACTGTAACAAACGCAGGCTTTGTTGTTGGATCTGATAAGCCGCAAGAAAACGGTTTGATAGGAAACAACGAGTATGCAGAAAGCGGAAGCGTTCCAGCAGTTACAGCTAAAGCCCACCTAGAAACAGCTGGAGTTGCTAGTGCTGAAGTAGACATAGACGTTGGTAATGCAGACAACGCCCGCTCAACTTTAACACTAGAGGATACAGAAGGCAATTCTTCTGAGTTTATGTTTGTTAATTCTGAGTCTCCTCGGGTTGTATTAACTTCCGGTACAGCAATTCAGGCCGACGACCCTATAGACGCTCTCGCCGGCGAGAATCCCGCAGCCGGGGATACAGCTCAAGCGAATGATGCAGGCCGTATTGCAATAGCTCCTATAGGAACAGGGGGATCTGCACCAACCGCATCTATAAGACTAAAGCAAAGCGATCCCGCAAGTTTAGACGCACTGGCGGTTGACGACGGATCTTCTTTCGACATTGATATACCAGCTGCTGCTCCAAGCTCGGTCTCTGGAACGCTTACTATTAAGTTTGTAGCTGAAGCCAGCGTTACTTTAGACCAAGCAACCGATGGCGAGTTGAATACAGTTATAATAGTAACAGACAAGGATGACGGAGCCGACGGCTCGGAAGAAAACGCATTAAGATTAATCAAAGCAATTTTAGAAGGAACTGACATTACCACGGTGCAGCGCGAAGATGGCGTTACTAATTTCGATAATGCTTCAGTTCTTTACGCTTCTACAGGCGCTGTCGGTAGATTAGGACAAAACGATTACGGCCTAAGCGCTACGATAACAAGCCAAGTGCCTAACGGGGCCGGCGATGCAGTCGAGACTGGTGCTTCTATTGCAATTGCTTCTGTAGTAACCAGTACTTTGGCTCATAGAATAAGCATACAGACTGCGAATAACGACGCTGTACTGTCTATGGGGCCTGATGCTGCTGGATTACAAGCAGTAGAAGCCGCTGAAGCGACCACTCAAAACCTGGTTGGCGCTGTTATTACAAACGCAAACTTGCTAAGCGCAATAAAAGATGCTGTAAACGCTCAAGCCGGATTAAATATTACAGCCGGAAATGTAGACGGTAATGTCCTTCAGTTAGATCAAGACACTGCAGGCGACACTACAACTGCAATCGGTCAGACTGGGACTTTCGATGGAGACGATACTTTGATTGTTGCCGGCGGAACAAAAGCTGCACCTGCAGAAAATGCAGCAAATCGATTTGGCGGTGGCGACGACGGAGTAGCTGCTGCAGATTTATACGCCGGAAGAACATACGTTTTAGGCGCATTTATGGTAGACGCCAACAGCAGCGGTCTGCTAGCTGACGCTGGAATTACCAATAACGCCGGCGGAGGTGCCCCTGTAGCTCGTGGTATTTTAATGTGCCCAGCAGGCGTTATACCTTCAATAAAGTCTGTTAGAAATTCAAATACGACCCCACAAGGAGTTCACACACAGGATTTAACAGCAGCCAATAGAAATCCAACCAATCACGATTCTCCTGGGTCTTACCCTAGGTTTGGACCTAACTTTATGGCAGGAAATGAAGTAGGGGATTTAAATGATGATCTAACTACTTTTGACCTTTACCTTAACGGACTAAAGATTACGGGCAACGAATATATTAACAGCCGCACTTTAAAAATCTCCTTTGATCCAGATCAGCCCTCTTATTTTGTTAACAAATTAAATACTGATCCAAGCAAGATCGAAGAGATGGGCCACTATCTCTATATGCACTTTGATATAAGCAAGCAATTTGCAACAATTGAAAACAGCGACGGCGTCAATGCAAATGACGACAATTCTGGAAGGCATGCCGTTTTCTGTTTACCTACTCAACAGCTTAGGGATACAAGCGTACCAAGCGCTAACGACCTTATCGGTGTTCCTAACCTGGAGTCTTTTGAGGATAGATATTCAACTGCAGTTTCACCTTTTGTTATATCTCAAAAGTTCGGTGGAAGAAATAGAGACCTGTTTAGGTTCCACGCTTTAGATGATGGCGCTGTTGGGGCTGGAGCTTATAAGATAACCATAGAAAATATAACATCCTCCAGATCGGGCGCTAATCCTTTTGGAAAATTTGACGTATTGGTAAGAAAGTTTGACGATACGGATAAAACCCCGTTTGTTTTAGAAGCTTATAGGGGCGTCAATATCGACCCTTCATCGGATCGTTATATAGCAAAAGTCATAGGCGATACTCACGCCTATTACGATTTTGATAAGAGTGCCGCAAGTCAAAAACTAGTTATATCGGGAAGATATGATAACAACTCTTCTTATGTACGCGTAGAAGTTTCTGACGATTTACTAAACAACAACATAGATAATACGGCTTTACCATTTGGGTTTCGAGGGTTAAACCACATGGTTTTTGACGGAACTGCTAAAGTAAATGCAAACGCAGGCGGAAATACCGGCTGTTCATCTATATTGGATCACGGTGATTGCGACACCGGTATCAAAGTAGACTTTCAGACTGTAAAGATGCCTCCTGTGCCTATGAGAGAAAGATTGTCGGTTGGAACAGGCGTAAAGAAATCACTGGATTCTGATTTAACGTGGGGAGTTCAGTTTGAAGTTAAACCTAATCCTGCCGAGCCTAATGCTGGAAAGAAGATAGATGCATCTATACTTTCTCACGTAAGATTTATGCCATCTTTTGATACAACGGGATTAAAGTCTTCTGTAGGAAATAACGCTGGAGTCGCAGACATAGCAGGGGCTATATTGGATTCCGATCGTTATAACAACAATAAATTCTCTTTAGAAAATATAGCTGTTATACTCTCAGGGGATAAACCTGACAAAGAGCTTTGGGCTTATAGCAGATATATTAGAAACGGCGTTAACCCAGGAACTCTAGACGATGATGAGGGCGTTGCTCAAGTAGCTAGGTTAATAATCCCTTCGGATCTAGAAAACAATGCTGTTACAAAATACATGAAGTTTACACTACCTTTGACTGGTGGATTTGACGGAACAGATAAATTTGTTAAGTCTAAGGTTGAATTTACTAATGAAGCTGTTCACAACGAATCTTCAGATCCTAATGAAAATTCTGTAAGCTCTGCCACTATAGCCTCTTATAGAAAAGCAATTGACGTTATGGAAGAAAGAGCGGATGTTGATATTCAGTTGCTTTCTGTTCCTGGAATAAGGAATCCAAAGGTAACAGATTACGCAATGGAATCTGTAGAAAGACGATTCGACGCGCTGTATATTATGGATATAGAAGAAAGAGACGCGCAAAATAATGTTATTCTTTCTGATGCGCCTGTTTCTGTTTCAAACACGGTTGCTGGATTTTTAAATAGAGATATCGACAGCTCTTTTGCTGCCGCGTATGCTCCGGATGTTATTATAAAAGATCCAGGAACCGGCACAAACGTAAAATGTCCCCCGTCCGTTGCAGTACTGGGAGCTATCAGCTTAAACGATACCATAAAACATCCTTGGTTTGCGCCTGCTGGATTTAACAGGGCGTCTTTACCTTCTACAGTTGAAGTAAATACTAGGCTCAACAGATCAAATTTAGATGATCTATATGATGCAAAAATAAACCCAATAACTAAGTTCCCTGCAGCTGCTGGTACAACTCAGGCTAACCCTGTTATATGGGGCCAAAAGACTCTTCTTGCAGCTCCGTCTGCTTTAGATAGAATAAATGTAAGAAGGCTTTTAATAAATGTAAGAAGAAAAGTCAGGGCTGAAGCAAACAAAATATTGTTTGAACCAAATAGAGAAAGTACACTAGCACAGTTTAGCGCTGCGGTTAATCCGATATTAGCTGATATACAAGCTAATCAGGGTGTCGATAGATTTAAGGTCGTTATTGATACTTCAACGACAACTCAAGCGGATGTAGAGAATAATACCATTAGGGGCAAAATATTCTTGCAGCCGACTAGATCGCTAGAATTTGTTAGTTTAGACTTTGTTGTTAAAAATGCAGGCGCTGACATTTAATAGTTAAAAGGGTTATCTATGTCAGAGTTCCCGCTAAAACACTCGGGAGTAACAGCCCGCTTTACAACAGGCAGTGTAAATACAGGTTCGTCTAACGTAATCACCGGTATTCCGTACTGTTTGATTGGCACTTCTGTATCCGGCCCTGCTTTTGTTCCGCTTTCTTTTGGAAATAAAGAAAAATTTAGCCAGATTCACGGAGATTTAGTTTCCGACCACTTGGCTCAAGTTACTACTGACGAGCTGTTAAATCTAGAACAAGATGTGACTTTTGTTAGAATATTAGGCACCGGTGACGGCAAACCTAGAAACTTAGATGGAACAGTAACCAACGCTGGATTTATTGTAGGCGAAAATCAAATTCAAAACAACGTAGTAATAGATACTAGGCCTACAATTAACAATAATCAACAGATGGATGAAATAGTAGAAACAAATACTCTGCTAGAAAGATCTTTAGGCAATAATAAATTTTCTCATTCTCCAATAAACACTGCTGAGGCATCAAATTCTCACGGTAGAACTTATATATTAGGCTGTTTTTTAAAGCCTTATATAATAAGCAGGGTCGCCGGTGGTGGCTTGTTTGATCTTCCTGATAATAGCAAAATAAATACTTTTACCAGGTCTGGAATAGACATGAGTAAAAAGTCTGCTCCTATAATCAGAGCAGTCATAATGGCGGCATCAGGTGTTTCACTTTCAGTATCATCTTCTATTGAAAATACTCATAACGAACCAATAGATCAAGGGGTTACTGGGATATTTGGAATAGGTAAAGACGCAGGCCATCAAATTGGCAATGTAGATAAAGGCCCGGGTGGTGCTCTTCAAGAATTTTGTTTGTTTCAAAATGGGCATAAAGATGCTTCAAAAAGAAAATTAAATCTCAGCTTTGATAAAACAAATGATAGATTTTTTGCCTCTATATTGAATAGAGATCCAGATAGGCTTGAAGAAGAAGGCCACTATCTTTATACTAGCTATGATGACGTATATTTTTCTGATGCAGTCGTCGACAATGCTTACACAAATGCTACTCCTAAAGCACCGGAGGTTCAAGGAGATCAAGAGCTGCAGGGGATTGAAGATGGAGAATATTCGGTTTTTTGTCTAAGAACAAATTCTGGAATTGGAGCGCAGGCTCAACAAAAAGTATTAATTGCTCATGACGACGGCTTAAATGGAGAAACTATAATCATTACTATCCCTGCTAATATTCACGGTCAGGGAATACCCGCTCAAGCTACGCCAATAACTATTAAAATAAAAACTGTAGAAGCAGTAATTGAAGATTTAGATGGGCTAACAAATACTATCGTGGTCTCTATTGCAGGTTTGCAAGGCGTAGCCCTTGCAAGAATAGAAATAGCACAGAGAATCAAAGAAGTCTTAAACAGAAAACTAGATGATCAAGGAAATCCAGATTTTCTTCACCATGTTCATAATTTGCCGGCAGAACTAACTTCTAGTGAATCCCTAATAAAAGGCATAATAGCAGAACACGATCCTGCGGTAGACACAGTTAATTTAATACTAAAGGCATTAGGCAACGGAATATACGGAAACTCTATTTTAATAGAAACTTCTGATGAATCAAAGATAGCCGCTCAAGGATCCACTTTTGAGGGCGGCATAGATAATCAGCCAGGATCTTCCGGAACAACTTCCACAGAAGACTATTTGGGTATTCCTAATTTTGAAAAATTTAGAAATAGATATACTCATCCTAAAACCCCGTTTTTTGTTTCCCAGACAGTTAATGGAAGAGTATACGATCTTTTTAGGTTACACGCCGTATCAGATGGAGAGCATAAGGAGCCAATAGTTGCAACTATAAAACAAATAAGCCCTTCGGCTTCTTCATTTCAGAACAGAATAGAAAATACTTCAGACCGTCAAGTTAATGTAGATTTATATGGAACGTTTTCTTTAGAGATATCTGGGTCGATTATAGGCGATCCTATACTGGCAGATAACTTAAGTTTAGACCCTAGTAGTCCGGACTTTATCTCTAGAAGAATAGGCGACGTGCACTTGTATCACAACCTTGATTCTTCTGAAAAAACTGTAGTAGCTGGAAAATATCCAGCTTTCTCTAATGATCCTCAGACTTTTGGAAAAATAAGAGTAGAAGTAAACCCGGCAATCGAAAGAAAAGAAATACCACCAGAGTGTTTACCCTTCGGCTTCAGAGGAATGCCGCACTTAGCAACGGCAGGAAATACAGATGCTAATTCAAACGGCATTTTTTATTTGCAAGATGATTGCCCTGCGGTCATTAAAAATATGCTAAATTCAGTAACAGAACCTCCTTTCCCATTAAGAGACAGAATTTGGGTAGATTTAAACTCTGAACCATCTGTAACAAACGTTAGTTGGGGAGCAGCAACTCAAGTATTAGGTACAAACAAAAACTTGTTTAACAACATGTCTTTTACAAGATATTTTCCAGATTTTAATACTAACATTCAAAATCCATGGATTGTTGATAATACTAGCAAAACAATTCTCGGTGGCAAAGAAATTAATAACGACAAATTTAATAATAATGGATTTTCTTTAGAGAAAATATTAGTTCCTTGCAATGCAGATGAAGACGGCGTAAAGTCTATATTAGGCACATTTACAGACGGTGATATTACTAACCCCAGGGATCTTCCAGGATACTTTTGGAAAGCGGCCAGGTATATTAGGGATGGTATAGACGACGGCGGTATTCTTCTCAACTATCCAAATAAAGACGACACGCGATTTAATTTAAGTGCCGGTAATTCTACAAAGTTTCTAGAATTAAAAGACTTATTAAACACCGGTGTCCAAACATTGGCAAAATTTTCTTGTTTGTTTTATGGCGGATTTGACGGATTAAATATTTTTGACAAGCAAAAAAGAAATATGACAAATTTGGCTCTGTATGATGAGCAGTCAGAGTTAAGCCATAATAAACACTTAGGCGGTCCAACTTTTAATGCGTATAGAACTGCTTTAGATATAGTAAAAGACAAGTCTTTTTCTGATTTTGACGTGTTATTAGTTCCATCGATAACAAATAGAAAAATTTGCCAAGAAATATTGGATTTGGTAGAGGATAGGTTTGATTGTGTTTATATAATGGATCTGGAAAAATTAGATCAAGCAGGAAATATTTTAGACCCCGAAATACAGCAGATTATACAAGATCGCTACGATGAGATTGCGTTAAGCAATTTAAATGAGTTTACCACGATCGTTCCTAATACGGTGCCTTTATATTCTGATGATAAAACTTTGGAAAACTTTAGAGACATTTCAGAAGATTCAAGCTTCTGTTCAGTTTTTTTTCCTGGCGCCAGATACAATAAAGAATTTGGGGGTGTTACAGAAAATATCGCAATCCCAGGTTCTTCTTGTGCAGCCATGGTTTTAGCCAATACGCAAAAAGAAAAATCGTTAGCAGTAGCTACTACTGGAAAAACTAACGGAAGTCTACCATTAGAATTAGCAGAAAGATCAATAGTTATAGGCCCAGATATAGAAAGATCTAGATATTCAAGTTTAGGTATTAATTTATTTTTACCCAGCGAATCAGGATCTGGAATACACTTATCGGAAGCTAAAACCCTTATATTAAATACCTTAGGAAATAATTCAGGAAGAGATAGTAATCTATATTATCTTGCGCACAGAAGATCTATAATACACTTTAGAAGAGCGGTTAGGAATGCGTCTATGAGAACACTTTTTCAAGAAAATTCCAAAACTAATACAACCAAACTTTTAAGAACTAGGATAAACGCGCTAGGTAGTTTAATGGTAGAAAACGACATTATAGACAGTTATTCTATAGTGTTTCCACACCCAGGAGAGTCTACCGGTTTAATTAATATAGCGGATGCTGCAACTTCCTCTCCATCTATTATCTACGGAACAGGAAATCAACTGGTAAGAGGATTAATTAATATAAAATTAAGGTCTTCAAATATAGAAGAAGAAATAGAAGCAGAAGCTGATGACGATAATCCGAATGCATAATCTACAAATGTATAATTGAAACGAAAAGTTTTTCTTTCAGTACATATTTAATATAGAGATACTCATTGAGTTAGGAGATTTACAAAATGCCAAATACTTTACCAGTATCGGACATGCTGCCAAATAAGTTTGAGCCCAAAAGAAAGTTTAGATGGGTTTTTGCTATTGAAGGTATAGACGCTTTTCTTATGAAGACAGCAAACCGTCCGACTATAAATACTGAAGAGATTACAATTCCTTACATGAACCACACAAGGTATGTAGCTGGAAAGACTACTTTTGATACAGTTTCAGTCACTCTTCACGACCCGATTGCTCCTTCAGGCGCACAGCAGGTTATGGAATGGGTAAGAACCCACTTTGAATCTGTTTCAGGTCGAGCTGGTTATGCTGATTTTTACAAGCGCGATTGTCAATTAAAGCTTCTTGATCCTGTTGGAACCGTTGTTGAACTATGGGACCTAAAAGGAACTTTTATAACAAGCGCCGGCTTTGGAGATTTAGATTACGGTGCTAGTGATCCTACCGAAATATCTCTAACGCTACGATTTGATAACTGTATACTCCAGTATTAATAAAAAATTAGTTAATTTTTTCTCCCTGGTATTTACATTAGCAATAAAAAAAATTACATTTATTTGGAATATAAAATAGAAAAGGGTTTTTTTTATGTCAAATGACAACAGGGAGAATAATGCTATCTTCACTGCAGATGCAGCTCAGCGAGCTGGGTTTCAGGCTAGAAATGTATTAAAAGACGATTTCGGTCTAGAAATTCCAGTAGAGTCAATTCCACTTCCTTCGGGTGGAAAAGTATACAGCGCAGACTCTGCTCTATACGGAAAAGAAAGTATAGAAATAAGAGCAATGACAGCAAAAGAGGAAGATATATTAACCTCTAGAGCTCTTATTAAAAAAGGCACTGTAATAACAGAACTAATAAAGTCATGCTTAATAGATAAAACTATAGACGTAGACGAAATGATTGCAGGGGATAGAAATGCAATCATGACTGCTTTAAGAATTACCGGTTACGGTTCTGAATATAATGTAGAAGTAGACTGCCCTAATTGTGGCGGTAGAAGTAAACACGATTTTCAACTATCTGAGCTTCCTATAAACTATCTAGAAAAAAACCCAGTTGCTGAAGGCGCAAATTTATTTGAGTTTAGTCTTCCTGTTTCTAAGAAAAAAGTACATTTTAAATTTTTGAATGGCAAAGATGAGACAGAGATAGCTGTAGCTCAAGAAAGAAGAAAAAAGCAAGGGATGAAGTCTGATAACTTAATAACAACAAGACTTCAGTATGCAATAGTTGCAGTCGAAGAAATAACCGATAAGAACAAGATAAACACTTTTATCAGAAGTATGCCTGCAAGAGATTCTTTAGCTCTTAGACGCTTTATAGATTCTACTGAGCCAGGAATAGAAATGAAAGCGTGGATGGACTGCCCCCACTGCGATGAAAGTTCGGAGGTAAATCTGCCCTTAGGGGCCTCGTTTTTTTGGCCTGAATCCTGAGGATAAAAACATATTTTTAGAAGCCATATTTACCTTAATGTATTATATGGGCTTTACATATAGAGAAGCTTATATGCTTCCTATATGGCAGAGAATATGGTTTATTAATAGAATATCTGAAGAGTTTAAGAGAGCAAACGAAAGGCAATCTCAAGCTTCAAGAGCTGCTCACGACAATACGCCCGACATGAGAGCCCTCCAGGGCAATTCCAGAAGCCATGTACCTTCTAGATTATCTAGGTTTACTTAAAATAATGTCTAAGGTGAACTTAGGCAATATAATAATTATTTCCATGAAGATTTTGGTAAAGTAATATGGCTGATGAAGATTTAGGAAACCAACTTAAAATTCAGCAGCAGATCAACAACGTTCTCGCTAAAAGGCAGAAAATGTTGCTTGATCAAGTCCAAACGCTTGGTGCTCAAGCCAAGATGGCTAAAGAAATATGCAAAGGTCTAGAGTGTAAAGAGCTAGACGGCATGGACGAAAGAATTAATAGTATAAATGGAGGATTAAAAGACGTAAGAACTCGCACCGATGAACTAAACGGTGCACTAGATCAAACCGGTAAAAATGCTAATAAAGCAGCTAAAGGCATTTTTAATATGAGCAACGCTGTTAAAGCGGCAGCTTTAGTAGGTTTCGCCGGCGGCGTAGTATCTGCTTTTAAGGGCGCATTAACTATAATAAAAAACGTTATATCCGCTGCTGTAACTTTAGTTAAAACAATCTACAATATAGGTAAAGCCGTTGTAAGCATACCATTTCAGGTAATGGAAGGATTATCTAAAATGGCTGCCAAAACGCACGATATGTTAATTCCCGTAAGGGAAGCAGTTCAAGACATAGTAAGAGAATTTGGCAGCTTATCTTCGAACGAAGGCAAAGCTGTAATTGGTACATTTAAAACGCTGCAGAAACAGTCTAAGACTTTAGCAAAGGCTGGAATAAGTTTAGGAAACGCTTATGGTATAGATGAGGCCGGCGCTGCAGCTAGACTAAAGGCTATGAATGAAATGGGGAAAGCTGCAGGCGCAGGAATTCACATTTTATCAAAAGATATTAAAGAAAATTCCATTGTTCTAGACGTTATGAGAAGAACCATAGGTCTTACAGCTGAACAGCAGGCCTTTATGGGTCTTATGGCTAAAAAGTCCGGAAAGTCAATGCTGCAAGCTCAAAAAGATTTTCACGAAGCCGCAATAGCTGCCGGCGTAGGAAGCAAGATAAGCTCAAAAGTTATCGGAAAAGCTATGGGTGAAATAATATCCGATTTCGAAGAGTTTGGAGAAATGGCCCCAGAAGCTCTTGCTAACACTGCAGCTTTTGCTTTAAAATTAGGCGTAGAAATCAAATCGTTAAAGGGGCTGCTTAAGTTTGATAATTTTGAAACAGCGGCTAAATCTGCAGCAAAACTTGCAGGAGCTTTTGGCATTAATGTTGATGCAATGAAGTTAATGAGAACTCAGGATGTTGCCGAACGCTTAAAGTACTTACAGCAACAGTTTAAAGCTTCTGGAAAAACTATAGAAGGTATGAGCCGAATTGGATTTAAAAATCTAAGTAGCGCTTTAGGCGACATGGACAGAAAGACAATAGAGTTAGCTTTTTCTAACGAAGGTCTAAATTTGTCGTACGAAAAAATAAAAAATGCAACTAAGGATAATAAGAAAGAAGGAAGAAGCACGGAGCAAATACTTTCAGATGTTGCTGACAACTTAGGAAAAGTTGTCCATAAAATGGAGAAAGAATTTAAAGGGTTTTTTGATGCATTTAAATCCGGTTTTCTTGACGGGATTTTTAGATCTAAAGAAATGCGAGGTATGCTAGTTAATTTAGCATCTGCATTAAGACAAACTTTTTATGCCGGCAGAGAAGTAGGCTACATGTTTATGGCGCTGTTTCCAGGTGTCTCTGACATGGCCGGCGCACTAAAAGAGTTTTTTAGTCCCAAGGTAATAGGTAGATTATTATCAGGAATAAAAGATGCTTTTAGACAGCTTTTTTTAGATTTACAGGCTGACCCTAATTCAGGCTTCGAAGGTTTTATACATCGATTAAGAATAGCGTTTTCTAATTTCTTTGCTACAAATGGATACCTCTACAATATTCTTGTCGAAGGAGCACAAACAGCGCTTACTGCACTTTCTGGATTAGCAGCTCAACTAGTTGATTTTATAGTTCCTCAAATAGCTACAGGCCTAGGTCACCTTGCTGACTTTTTAAGAACTGGAAGTTTCGATACATTGAGAGCTGTAGGAGGGTGGTGGACAGATATCATGGATCCTCTCCTAACATCTCTTGAAAACAACCTTCCAATATTGGGTTCTGCCTTAGGAGATTTTTTTACAGTAGCGTGGGATTTAGCAAAACCTCACGTCATGGCCGGCCTTAAAGAATTTGGAAAGTGGCTATTATATTACATGGGAGCCGTCATAGTCTTTAGCACAGGTAAAGCTGTAGTCAGCACTGTTTTAGCAGGCATAGTATCATCTATGCTTTTCGGCGGAGCTATTGGCACACCTGGAATGGCTGCCGCGCAAACAGCTGAAATGAGAACAGTAATAGGCGGGCTGGCAACTATGTCAACCGGCGAGATTGCAAGAGCGTCAGCTAATCTAGCGATAATAGGCACTATACTTTTAGTAGCGCTAGGAGGAGCTGTTACTGTTATTGCGATGATGATAAAAGGAGCAAAGGTTTCTCTAGAGCAAGTCGGCTCTGCTGCCATAGCCTTAATAGGAATAACTGGATCAATTGCACTTATGGCATACGCAGCAACAGCCTTGGCTGGTATATCAGAAGGCTCAATATTTAAGGCAACCTCCGCAATGATCGCAATTGGCGTGTTTACTGGCGTTTTAGGTTTAGCGGCTGTAGGATTAGCTAGCTTGATGAAGTGTGTTCCTATAACTGCAGTAGCCGCGTTTGCTGGAATGATGGTAACTTTAGTAGGTTCAATAGTTGCAATAGCATTTACTGCTAAAACTCTGGGTCTAGCTTTTGCTGGACCGCAAGCATTAATAGCAGGCCCTGCTTTATTAGCTGGAATGGTAGTCTTAGGAAAAGTATCTTTGGCTGTCGTTGGCTTTGCAACAGCTTTTATACTGGCATTTAAATCATTTAATCCAAGCGATATGGATAATGCAGTTAAAGCATCGACTGTAACATTCGATTTAATGAAAACAGTTGTAATGGTTGCAGCTGCTACTCTAGCTTCAGGAATGTCTCATGCTTTTACAGCAATAGCAGTAGGAAGAGATCCAGTTGCAGACGGCCTTAGAACTTTAGAGGGCGTAACAAAAATAATGCAAGACTTTTTGCCTAAAATAATAAAAAATATAGTGAAGGCACTAGAAGGAGTTAACGTAGAGGAAACAAAAGCAACAGTTCAAGCAGTAGAATCGGTAATGAATGCATTAAGCCCCATGATAAACGTCACCGCGGCTTTAGGACAAACAGCTGCCGGCTTAGCGTCTGCTCAAAGAGATAATCCAGTTGACCCTCAAGAAATAAAAGAAGTTTTAAAAACTGTACAAGATGGAATGAGCAGCGTTTTTACAGGCGTTCAAGATGTAGTGAATACAATAGTTTCTAGTCTTACAGAACTTACTCCTGGTCAAATAAAAGCTGCGTCTGCAGCTGCTCCTGTAATGAAAGCTACTGGCGCAATGTTAAGCGCAATTATGGGCCCAGTCAATACTGTTCTTAAAGGCGCGCGTGATATTCGCGACGGAATCAAAGAAGGCGAGACTCTTTTTATGGCCGCTGATTACGAAAGAAGAGACTACGGTATAAGCGCAGACAAAGTAAAAGACACGATGAAAGCTTTGGGCGAGACTCTTCCCGGAGTAATGAAATCCATGGGTGCTGCTGTAACGTCCATAATGGGAGCAATAAAAGAGTTTACCATAACAGAATCAGAGGGTAAAAATATATCAAGGGTTGCTAAGATAATGAGGCCTGCCGGACAAGCTGTTTTAAACATTTCTAAAGCCATGTCGGGATTTATGGAAATGCTAAAGTCTCTGGGAGGTGAAAAATGGAATGACTACCCTGTTTTATTTGATAGCATTAACACGATGGGAATGCTTTTAACTGGAGGATCCGGCTTCTACTTAGACGAAGACGGCAACGAAAAAGCAGGAACACGCGTAACAACATCGGGGCTTTTGCCTATAATAAAAGGCATGATAACTTTCTTTGACGGAGTTACAATAACAGGAAACTTACAAACATTAAAAGCCAAATCAGAAGCTATAGCTGGAGTAGTAAGCGCAATAGGCGCAGTAACTGGAACACTAGGTGGTGCTATAAGCACTTTATTTGGATCAAGCGCTAAAAAACACGGCATAGATTCAATGTCCGCAACGACCATAGCTAACACTGTGCTAAAAGCAAAAATGATAGTTGATGGAATGATAGCAGCTGGATTTGGCGAAACAGGTTTCGTAAAAGATTTAATGGACAAAATATATAGTTTTGGAGACGATGCTTTTGGAAAAGGCGGTATTAAAAAAGTAAGATTTGTTGCTAAAAAAGCAAAACTTATAGGCGAAATAATGGGCGTTATACCTACGCTGACTACCATGGTAACCTCTATAAAGACAATGCAAAAGATGATAGGCCCTAGTATTTTTGATTCCATACTAGCAGAAGCCGATCCAGAGGCTGCAGCTAATAAATTTAATAATCCTATACAGTCTCTTTGGGATAATACAATTAGCAAGTTTTTTGGCGAGGACGGAAAAATTGGTCCTCTTGAGCTGATATTAAGTCACATGCAGCAAGTAGCTTCTATTATAAAAGAGCCTAAAAAACTATCTTCTAGAGTAAGTGCAATGTCGTCTGCTTTCGATGCTGTGGGAAGAATGTCTACTCTACTACAAAGATTTGGTTCAGATCCTCAAGAAGGAAACGGAAAGCCTCCTCCTCCAAGTGCATACACAGCCGCTCAAAAAGGAGCATCTCGATTAGCGACTATATTAAGCAACGAAAATTTTACTAAAGTAATAAACAGGGTCAAACTTTTCGCAGGAAAAGGCGATATGTCACTTCCTAATACAACTCAGAGCAAATATACTATAGCCAGACTAAAGCATATGTCTCTAGCTTATGCAGAAATGCAAAAAGTATTAGAAGGCAAAAGCTCTGGAGACTTTTCAAAAATGGTTAACGACCCAGATTTTGCAGCTAATTTTGTAAAAAATATAAACAACATAAACAAAGTGTTTAAAGAAACCGGTGGAATACAGTCTGTCGCCGCAAAACTAAACGAAGGCGGAACTATAGAAGTAAAACACAGTTTAAGAAATGTTCAAATGCATATTGCTGTCCACATAGATTCACAGCAATTAGTGAAAGAGTTGTATGATGTCTCGGCTATGACTGTGGGCAAAGGAAACCAAAAAGCTCAAAAGCGCAAGCTAAACTACGTTTTAGCTACTCCATAATTTAAAGAAAGGTTTTATGTCATGGTAGATAAAAATGAAATGTATAAACTTCAAGCTTTAGCAGAATGGAAAAGGCAGCTTGAAAACAACGAAGGCATTCCTGCAATGTATAGAAAAATGTTTCCGGAAAATACAGAATTTTGGGATAAGATAATAGAAAAGTATGTAAAAGAAGTAGCTTGGCTTGGTTTTTCTGCCAAAGATAATTTTTCTGGAGTAACAGAAAAAGATATCGAGAAAACAGTAAACGATTTAAAAAATAGGCCCAGCGGTTATAAAGAAGATAAAAAATGACTAGAAAAACACTCGGCGACTTTATCGACACTAGAGGCACTGGAAAAAGTGTTGACAAATCAGAGCTAAGAAAATCTGCGGCTGAAGCAATATCTCCTCGCGCCACCGCGGTCGCCTCTGAAGAAGTTTATGAAAAAGAAGCCAGAGATTTTTATTCTAAACTAAGATTTAAATCAGAAGCGGATGTTAACGCAATGTTTGCTTTAGAGGACGATTTAAGAAATTTTAATGGAGAGAGCGGAACTCGCGACGTTTTAAGTTCAGATTCAAAATTTTCTGGAGCAAAAATAAAAGGTTTAGACGATCAAGGCATAAAAATATCCCAGGGAGACCTTCAAAGATCTTCTATTTTAAAAGATTACTTTGAATCTTTAAAACTACCAAACGATAAACCTACTGGTGAATACTTAGATCCTTCTTCAGAGATTAAACAGGAATCAGACATTGTAGTTTCTGGCCTTTTGCAAGCTTTAAAAGATTCAAACCGCTTTACTCCAGGTAGTAATACTCCATTTATACAAGAAATAGGCGGAGTAAAAAGAATCACAAAGGACATACATCATGTATATGATGCAGCATCACTGACAAGGGCTCAAGATGGCGGATTAGATTCTACAACTCCTAATGCGTTCGGTAGATATCAAAGCATTTTTTCAGAGATAAAAAGTCTTCCTTTGGTAGATATACAAAGAATGGCAATTAGCAACTTGGCAGGAGCAACAGGCGTTGAAACTTTTTTTACTAGAAAGCCTTTTAACAAAGACGGCGATTATCCCAGCGATGACTTTTTAGATGAAGTCAAAAGGGGCTTTGATAAGGTCACTGGAGGAGTAATACCAAATTTACCCCTTGTTTCTCAGGGCGAATGGAAAATACCGGTAAGCACAATGGGCATTTCATCTTTTTCATTAATAGATAGAAATGGAGACGGAGGAGAAATAGGCGACGATAGAGAAGATTATGGCTCTTCAGACCCTATGAACAACAAATCTTTTGGTGTTATGAATTTTCCCGGTGGCCATTTTAAAGAACCTTTTAACTTTGGAATGTTATGGCCTGCCTTATTATCTTTAATATTTTTGTTCGTTATACTATATGCTTTCCAACTTCTTTGGGAAGCTTTTGGCGCTATAAGAAGGCTCATGAGCGGATCCTTTTTAGATCCTGAAGATTCCCAGTTAGACGAAGACACTGAGCACCTTCCGGATCCAAAATATGAACTAGACGCTATGGCTATGGGGAGTAGGCATACACCCGACAGCAAATCAGACGCGCTAGAAGCTTTATTTGATATGCTGTACGCTGCTTTAGATTGGCCCAGGTGGACAAGGTTTGGATTTTTTGCTAATGCTTTTAGAGGTCTATTAATGTTTATGGGCTTTGGAGTACAAGCCCATAAAAGCATCTGGGTACCGGATGTTGAACCTCAATCGGCCGTCCAAGCTCTTATAGAATTAATGAAAAACCCAGGCTATTACGTTGTTGTACTTAAACAAGTATTCAGAGAAATAAGTAATATAGCAGCCGGGTTTGGAAGTTTTAGTGCGGCAAATTTTGCCGCATTTGTAAGCAGCTTGATAGGGCTCTTTGACGCTATAAGAGAGTCGGCTACTTGGAGGTTTATTTTAATATTATCCGATTTAGGAGAACAAGCTGCAAGAGCAACCATGTTGCGCGCAAAAGCACCCTGGATAGGTCAGGCAGGAGCAGTTGCAAAACTGGCTGAAGGTAAAAATTACGCTAGCGACGTTATAGAAGACGTTTCTAATTACAGGCATTTAAACAGAGTGAAAACTAAGTCTTCGTCTCCATCTAGGTCTGCTTTATCAATTCACATGTTTAGATCCGTGATTTTATCAGGTCAGCCTTACGGATCAACCGCCGGAACAGAGCAATTGATCGATTTAACTAAATTAACTGACATTTCTGCCGAAGTCGGCGATGCTAAATCAGACATTATTAAAGTCGGACCAACTAAAGAAGCTGATGCTCAGCTTACTAGAATACCTAAAGAATTAGTTGAAAAATACGAAAAACAGCTATCAGCTGAATATTGCCCTTTCTATATACAGGACCTTAGAAATAATGAAATTATACAACTGCCGGCTTTCATAACGCAGTTAAACGATAATTTTGCAGCAGAATACAACGCTTCAAGCGGATTTGGAAGAACGGACGCTGTAAAAACTTATTCAAAAACGCAAAGATCCATACAGATTGGCGTTAAGTTAGTTGCTATGAGTAAAGAAGATCACAGTCACATGTGGTTTGTTATAAACAGACTAATTTCTATGCTTTATCCTCAAAGGTCTTTAGGAAGAATAAAAAATGTTCCAGGCGGAGGAACAAAGTTGCAGCCATTTTCTCAAGTTCCTACTTCTAGCCCTATGGTTAGGCTAAGGCTAGGGGATTTGTATAGGAGTAACTATACTGATTCCGCTTTTGCAAAAATGTTAGGCTTTCCGGGCTACTTAAATCCTCCTGGAGATGGTGATAAAAACATTTTCAGCGATGACGAAATGAAAAAGCTTCAAGTTTTTGGTTCTACTATACCTTTAAAGCTAAGAAAAGCTAAGCAAAAACTAATAGACGAATTTAATGAAGTAATGAAAAAAAAGGAATCTTCTGCTACAGATAAAGTCGAAGCAGTAAAAAAATTAGCAGAATCCTCCGACAAAAACCCGTGGGGCGGGCATATTCTGTTAAAACCAGGTATGCCTATATATTTGAGAGGCTACAAGCCCCCAAACCCTTTGGATATGCTAGGTGATTTATTAGGCGGAGGCGACGGAGACGAAAAAGTTGGAAATGCAGATTTCGAAATAAAAAATTTAATTTACGCTAAGCCGTTAGCTGCTAAAGCGAAGGACGAAGCAGCTTACATATGCGCTCAAACAAACGTTTTTAATCCACAAGAAAACTCAGACCTTAAAGAACTAGTCAAAATAATGAATGATTATTATGATGTTCCAGACGAATCTCGAATGGGCTTCGGTGCCAAAGATTCTAGTAAAAAAATTAGCAAAGCAGACGCTAGATTATACGCTTTTAATCATAATAAAAACAAATTTTTTGTCAGTAACAAAAAACAAATGATGAGGCTTCAAGATATATGTAAAGACTCTACTTCTACTGTTGTAGAAAGTATAGCTAAGATTATAAAAAAAGATTCTGAATATAAGATTGTTTGTTGCTTTGAGGCAGGAAAAACAGAAAAATACGCCGTAGTTCCAAGCATTCAAAAAATATACGACACTATGGATAATCAAGAGGTTGCAAAGATTCTTAAAAAATCTGCAACTGGAGACGAAGGAAAAAATTTACAAAAAATAAGAGAATTTATACAGAATGATGATATGTATAAATTTTTTAAAGAAACATCAGGATACGGATTAGCAGGTTTTATAACACAGATGTCTTTAGATTACGGAGATTCTACTTGGGAAATAGATCAAGGGTCTAAGGCTCCTAAAAAAGTAGAGCTAACTCTAAGCTTTGACCCTATTCATGATTTAACACCAGGAATTGATAATTCAGGCAGAATGCAAAACCCAGTTTTTCCTGTCGGCGAATATTCAGGCGGTGATTTAGACCCATGGACAAAGGATATTTCTTCTTACTCTATGTTTGAACAAGCTAAAACAATGATAGTAGATGCAACAGGAGATAACCCTGTTCCGGAACCAGAACCGCCAGGTTTTCCAGGTAACTTATTATAGGATATATGCATGACTTTTTCAAGATATAGTAACGATCCAGCGTTTAGTAATCATCTAGGGACTTCTTTAAAAACTTCTAAAATAAGAGCCCTTGTTCAAGATGGTTCTTTAGAGATAACTTTGTATACCACCAAAGAAGGTGAAAGATTAGACCACATTTCTGGAAAATATTACGGTGATGGAAGATACTGGTGGATTATCGCCGCGGCTAGCAACATTGGTTGGTGGCTACAAGTACCGGCTGGCACAAGCCTAATTATACCATTAAACTTAGATGAAATTGAAGTTTTATAATGTTAGTTGATTTTGAAGGAAACCCTATAGTATCCGACCAGGGTGACGTCAGCGTTGCAGCAGAATACAAGCGTATGATGATATCGATGGGAATTGCGCAAAAAGAGCACGAAGCTAGATGCTCCATACCCATTGCATCAGAATCAAAAAAAGATGCAGAGGAAACAAAAGCTGGACCCAAAAGCAGCGCAAACGCCTCGCGCAGAGGTACAAAAAAAAGAAGGCGAAAAAAATCTAAAGATCCTAAAAAAGGTGAACTAGAAAAAAGTATAGACAGCAGTTTTGCTGGTCTTCTAGACTCAAATAGAGCCGCTATAAAACAAGAAGCTGAATTTAGATCTAATAAACAAATGCAACTACCTGTAGACCTATTGGACTTTGCTGCTTTTTCAGATTCCCCTGTTTATTTTCCAATATACAACATGAATATATTCGAAGCCCAGGGCGATGCTACTTCAGGCTTTATAAAAAAAGGCAGTTTTGCAGACTCTATGAAAAAATTGCAAGGAGCTAAACTAGGATATTATTTGTCTTACGATTCTGGAGTTATGCATAAAGCTAGCGCCGACGCTAACGCTTCTTTAAAAACCAGAGAAGACCGCGGCGCTGCAGGAATTCTTTTAAAAGAAAAACCCGGGCATCTTGAATATCTTTCAATAGGTAGTGGTCTAGACAGAACAAAAATATTGAGTCAGTATAGAGACCCGTCGACAACATCTACTGACGGCATCTATCCAGGCGTAGGAGCTTTTTTAGTTTTTGATTCTCAAGATTCTGTTAACGAGACTTCAGTTCAAAGCCCTTCTTACTTTTCTACTATTTGTAATACTAAACTAATGTCTTCTGCTGTTCCTTTTTTAGATATCAAAGTAATAAATTCAATACCTCAATCTAATGCAGATAACAATTTTAAATCGACAGAAAGTTTTAGTACATTTCCAATGAGCATGGAATTATTTTTAGACCAGGGAGTCGTTAGAAAAAATCCCTCAATAGGCGTTACAACAATCGGGGAATTCCATTCTGGCGATAAAATTAATGTAGCCACATCGGGAATGGAAATATTTACATCCCCTCAAACTCTTACAAACCCTAAAAGAAAAATATCTAGAAATGATACCAAAGATACTATGAGGCCTTTTTTGTCGGTTATAGACCTTTCTATAGATGTAGTCGGATTGGGAGCCGGAGTTCTTTCTTTTAAATTGGCAAAATTAAAATTAAAATTACACGACAGAACAAACTTAAGGTTAATAGGAAATTTAATTTCGCCCGACATGTACGATTCGGTAAGGTTTGAAATAGACTATGGGTACTCTTTAAATGTTAATAAATATAGTTCAAAAGCTGAACATTATATTAACAACATGAGAATGAAAGAAACTTTTCAAGTTGCAAATAGCGCTTATACGGTTTCTGAGTCAGAAGTTGATATAGACTTGACATTAGTCAGTTTAGGATCTACGTCAGTTGACGAAGTAGACTTATCTATGCCGCCTGGATCCGGCCCTTCTTATGAAGATTTAGTTAAATTATTATATGAAGCAAGAAAAACAATACTCGGGTTACCAAATTTTGCGGACTTAAAAGTCCCTACAGTTATATCTGGTGAAGGATATCACAAATTTATGTCTTTTACAGATAAAGAAATTCAAGAAATACTAAGTTTTTCAAAAAAGCTAAGAAACCAAGGTGAAGACGGTATAGAAGCAGCTAAAAAGCTAGTAACGATGTTTCAAGATGAAAACAAAAGGAAAAAGAAAAAATTAGGGACTGCTAGAAAAAAGACGCAAGACATATTAAAAAGTATAAAAGAAAGATTAAGCAAAGCGCCTACAAAAGATAATCCGGACCCTTTTTTGCACAAACAGTATTTTCCTTTAAAAGCAGATGGTAAAAAAATAAAATCTGGTTCAACAACACAGAGATCACACAAGCAATATATATCTTTAGGCCACTTATTGATGTCCATGATTGCTCCGCATTTACATAAACAAGGCGGAGGAACAGAGGTCCTTTTTGTTTTCGGCTGCTGTAATAAAAATGCTGGAGCTAGTTTTGTAGAAAATTTAGCTAGTTTTCCTCTAGAAAGAAAAAAGGTCTTGGATGTTCTTGTTAATAATAAAGACGCTCTTTTTAAGCAAAACAAAAAAATATCTATAAGAAAGTTTGTAACAGCGGTAGCAAACAGTTTAGTTGCGGACATTAACTCTGTAGGTTATTTCGGAAAAGACTATAAAAGTTACGAGAATAGAACAAAAAAAGAGGCGCAGCTTAGAAGAATTTATTCTACTACCGCCCCTTTAAAGTCGCAGGCTGATTTAACACCCATTTCTTTAGGGATGAAGCTTGATTCTGGTCCTATGGTAAACACTGAATCTAACGTTCCAGGAGCTAAAGATCCAGACAGAAAATTGACTAGAATAACTTTTTATGATAATGCTCACAATCCAAAACAATCTGTAAGTAAAATTTTAAGTGGATTATCATCTGGGAAAATTACTTTTCCTTATAAAAACGAAGGTGAAAGAAAATTTGCTCCTAGGCATTTTAAGGCGTCTTTAGAGCAAATACAGAGCTTTAATTTTGCTCTAAAGCCTGATCTTAACAATAAATCTGAAACAGATCTACCTGCTTACGTGGTAACCCGCACAGAAGATGCTCCTGAATCTGTAAAAGACCACATAAGGACAATTAGTCCTACACTAGATTACGCTACAGAAAACTCTTGTATAATAAAGGCCGACCTTTCTTTAGAAACAGATGCCGACTTGCTAAGTATGAGATTGACCAATACAAATACAGACGCCGCAACTACAGCACCGGTAGATATTCCGTTGACTGTAATGCCTGGAAGTTTAAAAATAGAAACTTTTGGATGCAATCATTTTGCTATTGGGCAACAGTATTTTATAGACTTTGGAACAGATACAACTTTAGACGGATATTATGGCGTCACGTCTATAAGCCATTCTTTATCTAACGGAAAGTTTTTAACGAGCGTTGGGCTACAGCCTACCGGTACGCAACCGCACTATAGTTCAATAAACTCTCTAGCTAGGTCTTTAAAAACAACTCCAGATGTTATCGTCGAAGGTGACGCAGGTCAGAAAAATCAGCACATAGGAGCCTCCGCGATTGGTTAATAAAAAGAGTATGTAAAAACTAAACTGCAATGATTGGCCAAATATAAATGTAAAAGCTTTTTTTACTTATAGGTTTTATTATGAGCAATTTTTACCCGATGAATAGCTATGCATCAGCAATCTCTATAGCAGAAATTTTTGGTTTTTCTAACGAAATACCGCCAGAATACAAAAAAATGATGGACTGCCTGGGCTTAAAAAGTGGGTGTAAAAAATATATGCCTTCATTTTTAACAAAAAAAAGAGACGATAATTTATCTGCTTTTTTTAAATCCATTGTAGAAAATAAAGACAACTTTAAATACGCTGTTTTCCATCAGGAGTGCTTAGATTTTATAAGCAGCCTACACACTCCTAATTTCGATATAGGGTCAACAAAAAAAGCTAAGAAAAAATACGCGAATATATCAAACATAGACTTTAGGTTTATAGAAAAAACAAAATATTCTTGCTCAAAAACGTCGACAGGAAGAATGACCGTAGTAGAAGGTTTTAACATACTAACTGCTCCTGCAGAATTAAGATCCTGTATAAGGTCTAAATACAAAAATGGAAAAATAATGCAAATAGACCTTGTTTCTGCTGAGCCTAAATTTGCGCTTTTTACTTCGGGCAAAAAAATGCCTAAAGATGTTTATGATGACATATCAAGCGTTTGCAATCTAGAAAAATTAACTAGACAGCAGGTGAAGATGTCAGTAATTTGCAGCCTTTACGGTCAATCTTCTTTTAGGTTGTCTAATTCATTGCCAGGCAATTTTAACTCTGAATCAATCATACGATCGGTAAAAAAATACTTTTCGTATAATGAGTTGTTAAAAAAATTAACAGACGATCACAGCATAGGTAATTTTAGAAATTTTTTTGGAAGACCGCTAGCAACAAAAGACAGCTCTCTGTTGATTAGTCACTATCTGCAAAGCAGCGTAGCTGACTGTTCTTTGGCACTATTTAAAACCTTTTGTAAAAATAACAGCGATCTTATAACTCCGTACTATTTAATACACGATGCTTTAATATTTGATGCATCTCCTGAATTTTTAAAAATCTACTCTCATGAAGACTATGTAGATTTACAGTATTCGAATATAAGATTAATGGCAAAAATAAGCGAGGTTTAATATTTATATTCATGGAAAAATTGCAAAACATACATTTTATCCTTAGGGAAGTATTAGGCGAAGAAAATAAAAGTTCGGATAATTCTGAAAAAACTAAAAGTACGGATAACTCTGAAAAAACTAAAAGTACAGATGGCCCTAAAAAAAATAAAAATAAAGCTAGCAATAGAAATATAATATCAACTAAGGGGGCTTTTGGATCTGGGGGTAGGCCTCAAAAATTTGTATCTAGTTTAAAATCTAGAGCTAGGACTCCTTCTACAGCCCCGGGACTTTTAAAAGACCTAGGAATTAAAAGCCGCCCTTCTGGAGATGACTTAGATAAAGTTTTAGAAGTACTAAACCAAGGTATACACGGAAACCAGCTTTTATCTAGGGCCTATTTAGGCGCAGTTATTTCTAGCGACGCTAGAGATATATCAGGAGAAAAAATATCTGAAAAAGTTGTAGAGGTTACTGTTTCAGAAATAGATAAAAAAAACGGCGTAAGATTTTTAGCAGAAATGCTTAACGCATGCATAACCGCAGAGTTTATTAACTTAAAAGCCGGTATCCAGTTCGTTCAAGGTAGATCAAATACAATTCTTCTTCAATCTTTTTGAACATGTAAAAAAAACCTGTTATCTTTTATCATGAATAAAGAACCAGAAAAATTATTAGAAAATTACAAAAGATTTATCTCGATACTTTCAAAAGTTGTTGACAAGTCATCTGTTGAAAAAATAGAAAATCAGCTTGCTGAAAGATTAATATTGTCACCCCGAGGATTAAAATTGTCTGAAGGAGGCTATCCAGGAGCTCTACTAGAGTTTTCTATAGACGTAGCGACAGCCGCCAGTTCTATGTCTTCATATTTTGACAATAAAAAGTCCTTAGTTAAAGTATCTTTGCTTCATGAAATTGGAAGGTTAGGCGATTTAGATAACGACCTATATATAAATCAAGAATCAGAATGGCATAGAGATAAACTAGAGCAGCATTTTAAGTACAATGAAAGCTGTCCAAAAATGTCTATATCGCATAGAACTCTATGGCTTTGCTCTCATTTAAATATAGCCTTATCACAAAGCGAATATCTTTCTATACTGACCGGCCAAGGTTTACATCTTCCTGAAAATCAATTTTACGGAAAACTTAATGACCCAATTGTATCTGGGCTGCAGGCTTCGCGTGGAATAGTTTTGTCTACTCATAATTAAGTTTATGAAAATAACAGAATCACACCTAAGAAAAATAATAAGGGTTATTTTAGAAAAAAAGAAGCTATTATCTGAACCCGATCTAAATAAAAAAGATAAAGAAAACGAGGCTTCTGTATCAGGCTCTGTTGCTGGAGTCACGGTTCCGCTAGGAGCTGAATCTACATATCCAAACAAAAAAAAGAAAAAAAGAAAGCCTCCTCACAAGGTAGCCGGTAGAGCTTTTGGAAATGCAAAATTAGCTAAATAGTTACTATACAATCTAGCCTTTGCTCTAATATTTTAATTACTAATTTGATAGTTGCTAATTAAAAATTTGGAGGTTAAAATGGCAATTGATTTAGACGCAATTCGTAGAAAGCTAAACCAGCTTTCAGGTCAAAATACAAAAAAGAACACTATGTGGCGGCCAGTAGAAGGAGAAGAGCATACTGTTAGAATTCTTTCGTTTCCTGATAACGACGGACAACCTTTTAAGGAAAGGTGGTTTTACTATAACATTGGTAACAACCCCGGTCTTTTGGCTCCATATCAGTTTGGTAAGGATGATCCAATTCAAGAGCTAATAAATAAATTAAGAGATGATGGATCAAAAGAGTCTTACGAGCTAGCTAAAAAGCTTTATCCTAAAATGAGGTGTTATGCACCAGTTGTTGTTAGGGGTGAAGAAGACAAGGGAGTAATGCTCTGGTCTTTCGGTAAAATGGTATACCAGTCTTTATTAAACATTATGCTAGACGAAGACTACGGAGATATCACGGATCCTATCGATGGCCGTGACGTTAAGGTTATCTGTACAAAGGCGCCAGGAAGAATGTGGGCTTCTACAGAAGTAAGGCCACGAGGCAAGGCTTCAAAGCTTGCGAATTCTTCAAAAGAGGTATCTACTATGATGGAAAGCATACCTTCTTTAGACGAGCTTTTTACTCTTAAGTCTTACGAGGAGTTAGAAAAAATAGTAAACGACTGGCTGAATGGAGATTCAGAAGAGTCTACTTCCGAAGGGACTTTTAGAGGAGGGAATACTTCTAGCTCAAGTACAACCACTACCGGTAGTTCAAACGAAACAACTAAGTACAAGTCTCTAGATGACGCTTTTGCAGACCTAGAAGATCTATAGGGTAGGAATTTAAATTGGCTAAAAAATCAAATAAAGCGCAGGATTTTACAGACGATCTGATAAAATCTTTAAACAAAGAACACGGTGCAAAAATAGCTTACAACTTAGCTCATGACGATTCTCCTACGCACGTAAATAGGTGGATTAGTACTGGTTCTAAGCTTTTAGATTATACAGTCTCTAATCGGCCTGATGGTGGGCTTCCGGAGGGTCGAATTGTCGAAATTTTCGGCCCTCCGTCTATAGGTAAATCTCATATAGCAATACAGATAGCCAAGTCGACTCAAGACTCTGGGGGTATCGTAGTATACATTGATACAGAAAACGCGACCAGCGTTGAAAACCTGTCTTTATTGGGCGTAGATATTAGCAAGAGGTTTGTTTATGTTGATACTCACTGCACAGAAGAAGTTTTATCGATAGCAGAGGCTACTATTTTAAGAGCTAAAGCTATGAACAAAGACGTTCCTATTACTATAATTTGGGACTCTGTTGCAGCTACATCCCCTAAAGCTGAACTGATAGGTGATTATGATAAAGACAGCATTGGCCTTCAGGCTCGAGCTATATCTAAGGGAATGAGAAAAATAACCGGAGTTATAGCTAATCAAAATGTTTTGATGGTTTGCTTAAATCAAATAAGAACAAAAATAGGCGTAATGTTTGGAGATCCTACAACAACTCCAGGAGGAAAAGCTATACCTTTTCACTCTTCGGTTAGGATAAAATTAGGCGCTGGTCAACCTATATTAGACAAAAACAAAGAAGTTATAGGAATAAACGTATCTGCTAAGACTATAAAAAATAAAGTTTCGCCACCGTTTAGAACTGTTAATTTTGAAATACACTTCGGAGTGGGCATAAAAGAACATGAACAAGTTTTTGATGTTTTAAGAAAACACGGCCCAGAAAATTTAGAAGGAAGAACCGTTGCAATAACAGGAACCGGTGCTTGGAAGTCTCTTATAGTAAATGACTCTAATACCGGAGAAGTAATTGTGGAAAAAAAGTTTTATAAGTCAGATTTTGATGAAATATTAAAAAATCCAGAGTTTGCTCCTTATTGCGATTTTCTACTTCAGAAAGCAATGATTAAAACTATGTCCGATAACTCCAACGTAGACATAGATGTAGAGTCCTACGAAGAAGTAAAAAGTATATCGATGGAAATGTCTGATGAACTAATAGATCCGGAGGAATAATGAAAAGGCCTGTTCTTCTAATAGATGGCCTAAATTTATTCATGAGGCACTTTGTCGTTAATCCTACAATAGATGACTCCGGAAATCACGTTGGCGGAGTTGTTGGCTTTTTAAAATCTTTAGGTTACCTAGTAACAAGAGTTAATCCTTCTAGAGTAATAATAGCTTGGGAAGGAGGAGGCTCAGCTAGAAGAAGAGCTATATACAAAGACTACAAAAACAATAGAAGGCCTCAAAAGTTAAATCGTTATTATGGCGATCAAATACCAGATACGGTTGAAAATAGAAACAGCCAAATATCAAAAATAGTATCGATACTGAGGTCTGTTCCTGTTGATCAAATATATATTGACGATTGTGAAGCAGACGATATAATAGGATACATTGTAAAAAATAAAATACAGGAAAGGTCTGTTATAGCCTCTTCTGATAAAGATTTATATCAGCTTCTTTCAAAAAAAACTATACAGTGGTCTCCTGGTCAAAAAAAGTTTATAACTAAAAAAGACCTAATAGACAAATTCGGAATATCCGCAACCAACTTTTGTACAGCTAGGTCTTTTATAGGAGATTCTTCAGACGGCGTCGATGGAGTAAAACTAGCGGGTTTTAGATCTTTGTCAAAAAGATTCCCAGAGCTATCCGAAGATGCTTTTTTTAGCGTTCAAGATGTTTTTGATAGTTGTAAAAAAATAGAAGATAAGAAAAAGCTAAAATTGCACAACAACATAATAGAATCGATTGACTTAGCTAAAAGAAACTGGAAGCTAATGTATTTAGATATAACCAATTTGTCTGCAGAGCAAATTAAAAAAATAGATTTTTGTTTAGAAAATAAATGTAAATCCGCAAACAAAATGCAACTATTAAAATCAATATCGAAATTGGGAATAAAAAATTTCGATATTGATTCTTTTTACTCAAATATGATTATTGTTAGGAAAAATAATGTCTGAAGATTTTTTGCCAGCTCGATCAAGCAATCCGCATTTTGGACAATACGGAAAATCTTTTCAAGAAAAAATATTTCAATCTCTTATTTCAGATAGAGAATGGGCTGCACAAATGGTTGAGGTTATGGATCCAAACTTTTTTGATGTATCATACCTAGAATACTTAAGTGACAAGTTTTTTTCTTACTATAGAAAATATAAATGTTTTCCAACTCTAGGATTGCTTGTAACGATTATAAAAGATTCTCTTTCGGAAAGAGACGATACTATATTAAGAGATCAGATCGTACAGTTTTTACACAGAATAAAATCTAGCCCAGATGTTAGTGATCTTGCTTTTGTTAAGGATAAGTCTTTAGATTTTTGCAGAAAGCAAGCATTCAAAGATGCTCTAGAGCAGGCAGTAGACTTGATACAAACAGAGAAATTTGAACACGTATTAACTCTTATGAGGCACGCTGTTTCTGTAGGATTACCTAGCAGCACTGGACACGACTTTTTTGAAGATGCTGAAGCAAGATTTGTAAAAATAAATAGGCAGGTATGCCCAACTGGTCTTCCTAGGCTAGATGCAAAAGATGTGCTTCAGGGAGGTCTAGGTCGAGGCGAAATAGGCGTAGTTACTGCAAACACTGGCGTAGGAAAGTCACATTGGCTTGTAGCTATGGGTGCTAACGCAATGAGAAACGGTAAAAATGTTTTACACTATACGTTTGAATTAACGGAGCACGCCGTAGGACTTAGGTATGATTCGAATCTTTGCAATATACCTTCTAATGAAGTGCAAGATAGAAAATCTAAAGTTATGAAGCATTATGAAGATTCGGATTACGGAAGATTAGTAATTAAAGAATATCCTACAGGCTCAGCTACGGTTATAACGATTAGAAACCACGTAGAAAAACTAATGCTTAAAGGATTTAGGCCCTCTGTTATTATAATCGATTATGCAGATATTATGAGGTCTACTAGAAGTTATGACTCTTTAAGGCATGAACTAAAGCTAATTTACGAAGAATTAAGAAATCTAGCTATGGACTTAAACATACCGATTTGGACAGCTTCTCAAGCAAACAGGGATTCTGCAAATTCTGATATTGTAGGACTAGAAAATATGTCTGAAGCCTATGGAAAAGCTATGGTAGCAGATTTAGTAATATCGATATCTAGAAAAGCAACAGAAAAATCTACAGGATCAGGAAGATTGTTTGTAGCAAAAAATAGAGCAGGAAGAGACGGAATACTTTTTCCTATTCACATTGACACTTCCAGAAGTACTTTTGAAATATTAGATGAAAATTCGCTAACTCTAGAAGAAGCAGTAAATCAAAACCAAAATGATATGAAGATGCTGCTTAAGAAGAAGTGGAAACAGGTGGAGGCTGAAAATGGAAAAGCAGGTTAGTTTTAGATTTACTTCTGATTGTTTAGATGAATTAGTTTCTAGCAATCAAAGCCCAAGAGAAGTTGCAGATCAAATAATAGGCGTTGGCCACATAGATCTTTTTAATATGTCTGAAGACACGACAATCTTAGGAAGAACAAAGTATGTAGCTTTCGGAGAAGAAAACTGCAGCACTATTAAAACCGGAATTAAATTAGCTTTGCCCGAAGATGTAATTGGAATACTTTCGGGAACTGAAGAGCTAAATAATACCGGAGTGATAGTAAGGCAAAATATATTTTTTCACGGAAATACAAACGAGGTTTTAGTTAGTTTTTTAAACTTAGGTGAAAAAGACGTTGTTTTAAAGAAAGGGTTTAGGGTTCCTGCAAAAATTATTTTTGTTTCTTCGGCTAAGTCTATAGACGTCGTTAGCGATTTAGAATACTTAGATAAGACAGCCGTCGATCAACAAAATTCGGAGAATCAATGAACGAACCAATTCTGCTAGAAAATAAAAATAGATTTGTAATTTACCCAATAAAACATGACGATATATGGTCTTCTTTTAAAAAACAAGAAGCTAGTTTTTGGACAGCCGAAGAAATAGACTTAAATCAAGATCTTGTCGATTGGAAAAAATTAAGTAATGACGAAAAACATTTTATAAAGCATGTACTAGCATTTTTTGCCGCTAGCGATGGCATAGTAAATGAAAACCTATGTTTTAGGTTTATAAACGAGGTCCAGTACCCTGAAGCTAGAGCAGCTTATACTTTTCAAGCAGCAATGGAAACTATACACAGCGAAACTTACAGCTTACTTATAGACACTTATGTTGAAAACGAAGAAGAAAAGCTCAGCCTTTTACACGCTATAGAAAATCTCCCGTCAGTATCTAGAAAAGCAGACTGGGCCATGAAGTGGATAGACAGTGATACAAGCTTTGCTCATAGATTAGTGGCTTTTGCAGCAGTAGAAGGAATATTTTTCAGTGGTTCTTTTTGCGCTATATTCTGGCTAAAGCATAGAGGGCTAGGTATGCCTGGCTTGACTTTTTCAAACGAATTAATTAGTAGAGATGAAGCTATGCATACAGATTTTGCAATTATGCTATATAGGCGCCATCTTCAGAATAAATTAGACGAAGAAGAGGTTAGACAGATTATTTCTGAAGCAGTATCCATAGAAAAAGAGTTTGTATGCGAGTCTTTGCCGGTTTCTTTAATAGGCATGAATTCTGAATCAATGTCTTCTTACATAGAGTTTGTAGCAGATAGGCTTTTGACAGACTTAGGATATTCTAAGCTTTATAATACTAAAAATCCATTTCAGTGGATGGAAATGTTGGCGTTAGAAGGAAAAACTAATTTTTTTGAAAGAAAAGTTTCGGAATATGCAAAGGCCGGCGTAGTATCAGGAAATAATGACCTTACTTGGGATGAAGAATTCTAATGCACCAATACGTTATTAAGAGCAGTGGCGAAAAAGAAACGATAAAATTTGATAAAATAACTAGAAGAATAAGAAATCAGTGCAAAGGCTTAAACAGCAATTTTGTAAGCCCTTTAAATGTAACTAGGAAAGTTGCTGAATCTGTTATTGATGGAATAACAACAGAACAAATAGATTACATGATTTCTCAAGAGTGCGCAAGAATGGTCACGATACACCCCGACTATTCTTTGCTAGGAGCTAGAGTTTTAATAACTAGATGGCAAAAGTCTATACCTCTTAGTTTCTCTGAAAATATCGGTATACTATATGATTATATAGATCCAACTACCGGAAAGCATGCTCCTTTAGTTAGTTCTGAAATACAAGAATTAGTTTCAAAACCTTCTTTCGCTAGAAAAATAGATCGATCTATTATACACGACAGAGACTATAATCTAGACTACTTTGGCTTGATGACTTTACAAAGAGGTTATTTAAAATCTCACAACGGGCAAATATTAGAGACCCCTCAGTTTATGTGGATGAGAGTTGCTCTAGGTATTCATGGAGAAGATATAGTTAGTGCGATAAGGTGTTATGAGAGTATGTCTCAAGGATACTATACTCATGCAACCCCAACCTTGTTTAATGCAGGAACATCTAGACAACAAATGTCGTCTTGCTTTTTGCAAGCTATGAAAAACGACTCTATAAAAGGGATATTCGAAACTTTCTTAGAAATGGCAGAAATATCAAAGCACGCCGGCGGAATTGGTGTTCACATACACGATATAAGGGCAAAGGGTTCTTACATAGCAGGGACTGGAGGAACTAGCAACGGAATAGTTCCCATGTTAAAAGTAATGAACGAAGAAGCTAGGTATGTAGATCAAGGCGGCGGGAAAAGAAAAGGGTCTTTTGCTGTTTATCTAGAGCCTTGGCATGCAGATATAGAGGATTTCTTGGAATTAAAGAAAAACCACGGAAAAGAAGAGTTGAGAGCAAGAGATCTTTTTTATGCCCTTTGGATACCAGACCTTTTTATGAAATCTGTAAAAGAAGATGGCGACTGGCATTTAATGTGCCCAAAAGAATGCCCAGGCCTTTCAGAAGTTTGGGGAGACGATTTTGAAAATCTGTATAATTCTTACGTAGAAAAAAACAAATTTAGGGAAAAATTAAAAGCTAGAGAACTTTGGGTAAAAATTATAAAAGCTCAAATAGAAACTGGAACTCCTTACATATTATACAAAGACTCTTGTAATAAGAAGTCTAATCAAAAAAACCTAGGGACTATAAAATCCAGCAATCTTTGCACAGAGATAATTCAGTACTCTAAGGATGGGGAGACTGCTGTATGTAATTTAGCGTCTATAGCAGTTAACAAGTTTATATCTGGAAAAAATGTAGACTATGATAAAATAGCTTCTGCATCTTACGAAATAACTGAAAATCTAAATAAGATTATAGACAGAAACTATTATCCTACAGAACCAGCCGAAGTTTCTAATATGCTACACAGGCCTATCGGTATCGGAATACAAGGGCTAGCAGACCTTTTTGCTGCTCTTAAGCTGGATTTTGATTCTGAAAAATCTAGAGAAATAAACAAGAGAATATTTTCTTCTATATACTACGGAGCCCTTAAGGCTTCTTGTGATTTAGCTAAAAACTCTGAGCCTTATAGTTCTTTTGAAGGCAGCCCAGCGAGTGAAGGCATTTTGCAATTTGATTTATGGGGAATAGATCCGGACGAAAATTACAACTGGAAATCTTTAAAAAACAGAATTAAAAAGCACGGTTTAAAAAACTCGCTGCTAATAGCTCCCATGCCGACAGCTTCTACTAGCCAAATATTAGGAAACAACGAGTGCTTCGAGCCGTTTACTTCCAACATTTACGTTAGAAGAGTTTTATCCGGCGAGTTTATAATGGTAAACAAGCATTTAGTTAGAGACCTAATAGAAATTGGCATGTGGTCAGAAAATATAAAAGATGATATAATCAGGGGAAATGGGTCTATACAGCATATCAATTACATACCTGAAGAAATAAAATCTAGATACAGAACGGTTTGGGAGATGTCTATGAAATCAATTATAGAAATGGCCGCAGATAGAGCTCCATACATTTGTCAATCCCAGTCTATGAACTTATTTTTAGCAGAGCCCAACGTTGGAAAAGTTAACTCTATGCATTTTTACGCTTGGGAAAACGGCTTAAAAACAGGCATGTACTACTTGAGATCCAAACCAGCTAGTCAGTCAAAGAAAATTACGATAGAAGAAAACAGCAACACTCAAGCAGAAGATCAGGAAGGCTTGATGTGTTCATTAGAAAACCCAGAATCCTGTGAAATGTGTAGTGGATAATGAAGTACGTATCTAAAATATCGCCATTAATAAAAGAAGTAGAGCTAAGAAAAAACCCTATAATGATAAGGGTTAATAAGTTTGATGAAGATTCTGCAAGAAAATTCTCTGCTGAAATAGCTGCTGCTCACAATACGGGTCAAAAAATAATACCAATTGTTATTGACTCTTACGGCGGCCAAGTTTATAGCCTAATGTCTATGATTGGAGCAATACAAAATTCAGAACTTCCTATAGCCACAATAGTAGAAGGAAAAGCGATGTCGTGCGGCGCTGTACTTTTTTCTTTTGGTGAAGAAGGAAGAAGATTTATGGATAAAAATGCAACGATTATGATACACGATGTTTCTTCTATGGATTTTGGAAAAGTAGAAGAACTAAAAGCAGGCGCAAAAGAGGCAGACAGATTAAATAAAATAATATATAAAATGATGGCTCAAAACTGTGGTCATGATGATGACTACTTTATGGAAATAGTCGACAAGAAAAAGCATGCAGATTGGTTTATTGACGCTAAAGAAGCATCCAAGCACAACTTGGCCAACCACATAAGAATTCCCACTATTGATATTGACATATCGGTTAAGATTAGGCTAAAATGAAAATTGATCTGTATGATGACGGAATAGGCTCTCTGGATTACGTTCAACACGTTGGTTCCGATCTAACAATAGTAAATTCCGCTAGAGTATCTTTTGGAAAAGAAAAAGAGGAAATAGACGAAAAGGATAAAAAGCTAATAAGCTACCTTATTAAGCATAAGCATACTTCTACTCTAGAGCACAATATAATTACTTTTAGGTGCAAAGTTCCATTGTTTGTTAGGTCTCAGCATCACAGGCATAGAACTTGGTCTTACAATGAAATAAGCAGAAGGTATACTAGTATAGACATGCAGTTCTATGAGCCTAAAAGTTTCAGAACTCAGCACAAGTCAAATAGGCAATCAAGTAACGACGAATTAATTAATCCTGATATAAACGATTTTAATAATAGGCCATTACCTGTTTCTGCATATTATGCAAATCAGGCAGTCAAGGATCACAATACCAGAAGTTTAGGATTATATAATAAGCTTCTGGAAAAGGGTATTTGTAGAGAGCAAGCCAGGGGAGTTTTGCCACAAAGTCTTTATACTGAGTATTATGCAACTTGCAATCTTAATAATCTATTAAAGTTTGTTTCTCTTAGAACGCATGAAGGAGCGCAATGGGAAATAAGGCAGTTGGCTTTAGCCATGTTAAAAGTTGCCAAAGACTTGTGGCCGATCACTATAGAATCTTATGAGAGTGTAAACGATGTCAAATTATCCGGTTAGAGGCTACGTTAAAGATGAAAAGTCTTTTCACACATACAGAGACTGGAGTTCCGCAGTTGATTTTTTGTTATCTTCTCAAAATCTAGGAATTGATACTCGTGGAGGAAATTTGTCTTGCAAGCTAAAAGATTGTGATGAAAAAGAGCTTCAGACAACCGAAGAGGTAATAGACTATTTTTTTGGTCATATAAAGCAAGATATAGATAGATACGATTTACTAAGCGAAAAATCATATTTTGACTTCATAGAAGATTTTATAAATCACAAATTTTGGGCATTAGAAAAAAACTACTCGTCTTATTTTAAAGATTTTAAAACGTGCAGGCTTTCTTTTTTATATAGCAGAGGCGACATAGAACCCTACGTTTTAATAGATGATAACTTTACTAACCAAATTTACGGAAGCCTTTTTAATCCAATCGAAGTTATCCACTATACAACCCAGGATGGATTACAAAATATAAAAAAATCAATCGATAGTGGTCTGCAATTTGACATAAGCACTATGACTATAAAGTCTAGAGACTTTTTTGATAGTAAATCAAACGTAGAAGTCAGGCTTTTAGGAAACGCTAAGGCCATCTTTAGAAGTGACGTAAAGTCATTTGCTGTTTCAAATGGTAATAGAGCAGCGAATTTATTAAGGTTTGAATATCCGGGAAAAAATATTACCAACCTATGCTATAATGCTTTGGGCTGCGAATCCGAATTAAAAACGGGTATATGGAACGAGATAATAGCAACTCCAATAAAAATTTTAGATTTTAAGCTTATAAATTAGTTCACCACTCTTATAATTTTTATGACATTAAAAGTCTTAAGAAAGGATAAACATGAACTATAAAATGTCTGATTTTAGTATCTCTCAAATTGTTAGATTAATTCAAATGGGTATATTGACAGGTACAGATGTATCTGATCAACTAAGAACATTCGAGCTTTGCGTAAACAGCGAAGGTAATTTAGACCCATCCCCAGAGTTTATTGATAATTTTCAAAACAATATTACTAAGTTAGAGAAGCAAGCTCTTGAAGCACAGGCAGAAACAGAATAATCTATTGTCAAAAATAGTAAAGGTTAATGCTAACTCTAGTGGTTTCATAATGGAGGCAAATAGTCCTTCTTATATAAACAATAGATTTTCTAGCTATCACCTTTGCGTAGACCATTTCCACGAAGAAATAGGCATACTGTTATCCAGCGGAGACATAGCTTATTTTAATTTAGAAAACATATCTTTTTAAGTGCAGATCTTTTAATATCGTGTTAAAATTATATTAACAGATTAGGAGTAACATGAAAAATAAACCGAACAGATTCTTTGGATTACACGCACATTCAGGGTTTAGTACTTTTGATGGTCTAGGGTATCCAAATGAGCACATGGACTTTTGTTTGCAAAACGGCTTAGATGGCTGGGCTTTAACAGACCACGGCCACATGAACGGTTTTGGTTATGCTCAATTACACGCAGACAAACTTAAGTCAAAAGGCGTAAATTTTAAGTTTATTCCAGGTTGCGAAATGTATGTTCATCCATCTTTGGAAACTTGGCAAATAGATTATGATTTAAGGGCTGCAAGAAAACGCGGGGATTCTCAAGCAGAAAAAATTCTTTTAGAGCAAAGAGAGCAGATAATTACTCCTATTCACGCAGTTACAGATGGAGACGATGAGGTTTTAGACGTAGGTTTAGATGAGGCTTCTCTTACTGTTGAAAACGAAGAAGAAACAAAGTCAGCAAAGTTTTATGACCCTATTAAAAGAAGGCATCACTTAGTTGTTCTTCCAAAAACTAGTATCGGATTACAAAGGCTTTTTTCTTTAGTATCTAAAGGCTATACTGATGGCTTCTATAGGTTTCCAAGAGTGGACTACAAAATGCTTAAAGAGGCGGCTTCTGGAGGCCATCTAATGGTTTCTACGGCATGCTTAGGCGGACCTCTTTCTTATGAAGTATTTAGGTTTTTGCAAAATATAGAATTTGATAATCTAAGCCAAGATTTGTTAAACGACGAGTCTATTTCTAAAAAGATAATTGAGTCAATATCTAACTCGTATGACGATTTATCTTTTGCTATGGGAAAAGATAATGTTTTCTTAGAGTTACAATTTAACAAACTGCCTGCGCAACATTTGGTCAATAGAGCGATAATAGAGTTTTCTAGAAAACACGGACTAACAGATAAGCTTGTAGTGACTTGCGATTCTCATTATTCTAGTCCGGACCACTGGAAAGAAAGAGAGATATATAAAAAGCTAGGATGGCTAAACTACAAAGATTTTGATCCTTCTTCTCTACCTTCATCTCGTGATGAATTAAAGTGTGAGCTTTATCCTAAAAACGCTGATCAAGTTTGGGATTCTTTTTTAGAAACCACAGAAGATATGGATTTTTATGACGAACAAGAAATTATTTCTGCTATAGAGAGAACACACGACGTAGCTCATGACCTTATAGGAGAAATATCTCCAGATCGTTCAATGAAGCTACCTTCATATGTTATACCTAAAGACACTACGGCTGATCAAGCCCTAGTTGATATGTGCAAAAAAGCTTTAGTAGAAAAAGGGTTTAATAAAAATAGCGAGTATGTAGAAAGAACAATAAGCGAACTAAAGGTCATAAAGCAAAAAAAGTTTTCCGAATATTTTCTGACTATGAAGAAAATAATCGACGTTGCTTGGAAAAAAATGATTGTAGGCCCGGGCAGAGGTTCTGGCGCTGGTTCTTTAGTAAACTATCTTTTAGGCATAACTAACATCGACCCGATAAAATATGATTTGTTATTTGAAAGATTTCTTGACCCACTGCGTACTGAGTATCCGGATATAGATACCGACGTCGCGGATAGAGATGAGTTAATCGCTCTACTTAGAGACGAGTTTGGAAAAAACAACGTAGTACCCATATCAAACTATAATACCTTTAAGTTAAAGTCCCTGATAAAAGATGTGTCTAGATTTTACGGAATACCATTTCAAGAAGTCAATAAAGCTATTTCTTCTCTAGAGAGAGACGTAAACAATGGAAGAAGAAGAGATAAAGTTTCAGACGCTACTTTTGATATTCAGCTTGAAGAGGCGCTAAAGTATTCTTCTAGTACAAGAGAATATCTAGAAAAATATCCAGAAATTTTAGAGCCTATTGGCGTTCTTTTTAAGCAAAACAAAAACCTAGGTAGGCACGCTGGGGGCGTTATAGTTTCTGAAAACATAGAAGACAGAATGCCTTTGATACTAGCCAAGGGAGAGCTACAAACTCCTTGGATAGAAGGCATGACCGCTAAGCACCTTGAAACTTTTGGTTGGGTAAAATTTGACCTTTTAGGATTAGAGACTCTAAGAATAATAGAGAGCACGATTAAATTGATACTGATGAAGTCAGGTGTTAGTGATCCTACTTTTGAAGACATAAAGAAGTGGTATAATGATAATCTAGATCCTTCTACAATGGACTTAAGTGACCAAAGCGTCTATGAAAACATTTATCACTCAGGTAGGTTTGCTGGTGTATTTCAATGTACACAAAAAGGTGCTCAAAAGCTTTTTACAAACGCAAAGCCTAATTCCATTATTGATATAGCTACGCTAACGTCAATATACAGGCCAGGACCTCTTAGCGCTAAAGTAGACAAGATATACATTGGAGCAAAAAAAGATCCATCAAGCGTCGATTATGGCCATCCTTTGATTAAACAAGTTCTAGAGCCGACGTACGGCTGCATAGTTTTTCAGGAGCAAGCTATGCAACTGTGCCACGTCGTTGCAGGAATACCTAAGCTAGAATTAAATAAGATAAGAAAAATGATGAAGCCTGGCGGAAACAGTGACGAAAACGTCGAGAAAGCTATGGCGCTAAAGGAAAGGTTTATTACAGGTGCTGTAGAAAATGGTGTAGAAAAAAACACTGCTGAACGCTTATATGAAAAAATACTTTACTTTTCCGGCTACGGTTTTAATGCTAGCCACGCTGTTTCTTATGCAATTATATCTTACTATTGTGCCTGGTTTTTAACTCACTATGAAAAAGAATGGATAACTGCATACCTAGAGTCTTCTTCTGGCAACCCAAAGAAATTATCAAAGGCCATATCGGAAGCTAAAGGCTTAGGCTACAAAATATCTCGCATCGATATAAATCTTTCTGACAGAATGTGGACTTGCACAGACGACAAAGTTTTAGTACCTTCTTTCTCTTCATGTAAAGGTATAGGTGATGCGGCTGTACAAGAAATATTGTCGCAAAGGCCTTATACCAGCGTAGAAGATTTATTTTGGAATAAAGACGGCTCGTGGAAACATTCTAAGTTAAACAAAAGGGCGATATCAGTTTTATTGCAACTAAGAGCTTTTGACTCTATCGAATGGAAAAGTATGTTTAACTCGTATAAACACTTTCACGACGTTGTAATAGAGAATTGGAACGATATTAAAAAGAGCACTAAGAGAGACCCGGAAAAAGGCAAAAACTTTCTTAAGTCTTTTCTTTTAGAAAACAACACCTCTACAGAATGGACAATGCAAGAGTTAGCAGAAAATAGCATGGCTTTGTTAGGAACTGTTAATGTAGAGATGATAATGCCGGATAATCTTCTAGATAGGCTTTCTGAAAAAGGCGTGTATTCTATAGACGAGTGGTCTGGAGAAAATATTCACTGGATGCTATTGACCGATTACATCTCTAAAAAAACAAAGAAAAACAAGCCTTATTTTATACTAACTGGAATGGGAACTTCCGGAAAAAAGCATAAGATATTTTGCTGGAATCCTCCCGCTGATAAAAAACCTAGTAAGTACAAAGTTTTTGCAGTACAATTGCAAAGCGGCGATTACGGTTTTTCTACAACTTGGAGCAAACTTATGGAACTACGTCAAGGTAGTTAAGGAGATTATTTTGAAAAAATTTAAAAGCTTGCAAGATGTTTTTCTAAACTACTGTAAAAACATCACAAAAGCGCCTTTAGTAAATAGCAGAGGTTCTACTCAAAGAGAACTGTTGTTTGAATCGTTTGAAATAACAGACCCTACTGCAATAGACATAAAAGTAGATGATAGAAAGTTTTCTACAAATTATGCCTTAACCGAATGGCTATGGTATCTTTCTTGCGATAGAAACGTAAACAACATAGGTAAAATGGCAAAAATATGGAATCAGATATCTGACGAAAAAGGTGAAGTAGAGTCAAACTATGGAACCTACATAGCTCCTCAATGGTCTTGGATATTAGGAGAGTTAACTGACGATAGAGACTCTAGAAGAGCAACCATAGTAATAAACCAAGTTCATCATAAGTTTTCTAACGAAAAAGACTATCCTTGTACCCAGTACATACAATTCTTCATAAGAGAAAATAAGCTTCACATGGGTGTAAACATGAGATCCAACGATTTAATTTTTGGATTGTGTAACGACGTTTTTACATTTTGTCTTTTTCAACAGCTAATGTTAAATGATTTAAATGACAGGGGCGCAGAGTTGGAGCTAGGAAGTTATTTTCATCATGCTGGAAGTCTTCACGTTTACGAGAGGCATTTTAGTATGGTTTCTGGTATTAATTCAAAAAATCACAGTAGCGAAGAGTGCAATAAATTTGAGCTTTCTTCGGGAATAACAATGTCTGGGTGCCCAGTCTTGCCTCAAATGGATATGCCCAAGCAGGAAATGCAAAAATATACTAAGAGCGTAAAGGAGAAAATATTCCGTGAATATTCTTGAAGAAGCAAACTCAATAGTAAACCAGAGGTCAGAAGAAAAAGAAAGGCAGTATGGTCCTTTTAGCGAAGGAATGAAAAGGGCAGCTTCAATAGCTTCAGGCATGTCGGGAAAAGATGTTGATGCAAACGATATGTACATTGCTTTAGTAGCTTTAAAGCTTAGTCGTCAAAGCTATCATTTTAAAGATGATAATTTACTGGACGCTGTGGCCTATTTAGGAGCTTGGCACAATTTTATAAAGGATGAAAAATGAAAATTTGTAAAACAAGAGAAGTAAAAACGCCGAACAGAGGAACCCCGGAGTCTGCAGGTATAGACTTTTTTGTTCCTGACGATTTTGAAAAGTCAGAAATACAACCCGGCCAAGCTATATTTGTACCCAGCGGAATAAAAGCTGATGTTCCTAAGTCGCACGCCCTGATTGCTTTTAATAAAAGCGGAGTAGCCCTAAGGAAAAATTTAGCAGTAGGAGCTTGCGTAGTAGATGAAGATTACCAGGGAGAAATACACCTACATCTTTATAATTTTGGAACTGAACCTGCAACTGTATCGCCAGGAGAAAAGCTTGTTCAAATGGTGTTAGTACCCGTATCTTATGGAGACGTAGAAGTAGTAAACGAAGAATCTCTCTTTCAGCAAGAGTCCGAAAGAGGATCAGGCGGATTTGGCAGTACTGGAATTTTCTAATGTCTTTAGTTATTAGTCCAATAACAAATCACGCAAATAGAGACCACAGCCATAGAACGGGCTGGGGAAGAATGTGGGCTGCATCTTTAAATAGCAAGCTAGGCTTTAATAAAGACTGGACTAAAGAAGACAAGGTTTATTTAGAACACGGAATGGAATTTAACGCTAAGTCTAAGGGTGTAAACGTATTTCTAAAAGAACCAAAGTCGTGGGATAAACTAGCTGAAAAAGCTAAAATGTTATCTAACTTTAATGGAGAATTATACTCTTTAGATATAGACTGTCCGGACTATGGAGAAAGACTAAAGACAAGAGTTAGGCCTCATTCTACAGACAACTATAAAAATTTAGATTTTGATAAAATATCAGCAGTTTGTAAGAAAGCTAAAACAATTAGGCAAAAAGATTTAAACAAAAAAGGCTTGGTTTTAGGCGATTCTCACTCTTTATCTGCCTGGAGAAAAGATGCGCATCTTTGTAGAAATGATGGACAGACTTTAAATGGAGCAATCAATAAGGGTTTTGATTTATGGATAGACGATTTTAAAAAAACTAATTTAAATTTTATTAGAACCTATTTTGGAAATATTGATATAAGGCATCACATCTGTAGAATATCAACAGGACAAAAAGAGCAGTTATCGACTGTAAGCAGTCTTGTTTCTAGATATTTTAATGAACTAAATAGAGTTAAAGAAAAATACAGCCTTGACTTAATAGAAGTTGTGGCTGTTTTGCCTATAGAAAATATATCTAGAAAGCTTCCTAAAACTGGATACTATAAAGGAAAACCATATTGGGGATCTTGGGAGGAAAGAAACAGAGTGCATATTCATTTTAATGAAGAGTGCGAAAAACTTTGTTTAAAAAATGGTTTTAGTTTTATAAAATGGCCTAACAGTTTTTACAACGAAAAACTAGAAATGGGATTTGAAAACATGGAAAAGCCTAGGTCAGTTCATGTTAGTCCTAAAAAATATATGTGGGAGGCATTTAGTGACTAAAATAACAACAAATTTATATTTTGAAGATTTTTTAAGATATTACGAACTTGCAAAAAAAGTTCAGAACGAATGCAACCTAGGCGGTAAACCTTACGTAGGTTCATGCGGTGACGACTTAATTGAGAATGTTACGATATACGATACTGTAGAAAGAAGGCACGCTGGCTTTCAAAATATGCTTCAGGATATATGGCTAGGATCTAAGGCTCCAAAGTTTTATAAGTGGGACGAGGAACATAAAAAAAGAAATAAAACGTATGACAACCTTCATGAAAGATTTAGTAAATACGAGTGGTTGTTCTTATTCGTTCTTCACAGAATAACAGGATCAGGCGCTTCTTTTGAATCTGATCACGGATATAGAAACACAGCTATTCCTGATTTAGTTGGTCAAAAATCGTATTATATGATGATGAATACAGTAAGGTATTATCCAAAACCTATGTATACTAGCATAGGAAACCAAATACCTGCATTTCCAAAGCCTTCAATGGGATATCAAACAGGAGGAAAATTTTGGTGGGGCCAGCATTCTATTAATTTGGTAGACGATGTTTGGAAATTTATAGATGGCATAAATTCGTCAGGAAAAAAAGCCAGCATAAGAGAAATAGTTGATTTTATGTGCGAATGGAATAAAGAACGCGGTATGAAAAGGTTTCATTTTCAATATACTGCTATTGCTGCAGACTTAGCGGATTATTATCCGGATATTGTTGATGAAACTAGTCACATGTATTATGGAAAAAACGCAAAGGAAGCCATGGATCTTTTTGCAGAAAAGCCTAAGAGCGTAAATAAAAACGATTTCTATGATTTAGTAATGGAAGAATCTAAAAAGAAAACTGGCGGACTTCCCAAAGACTTGGAAGACGTTATGTGCGACTATATAAGGTATGTTGAAAACTATATACCGGATAACAAGCAAAAAACCTATTCGCACCTAGATAGAACAAAAGTTTGGAATACTAGTCTAATAAAAAATCACCCTAAAGGACGTCAAAAGTGGATGCTGAACACACCAGAGTGGAAATGGTAGGTTTATCACATGGCACATAATAATCACGTAATAGATGGAATTAATAAAGATTTATCTATAAGAAGTAGATCTGAATGGTTAAAAATTACCGAAAACTGGAAAGATCCTTATGGAATTCCGGAGGTCTCAGTTCACGATGGAGTTCACGTAGTCAGAGACGATTATATGGTCGGTTCAAAATGTCGATTTGCAGACCTTCTGATGAAAAATACTAAAGAAGATACCTTAGTTTATGTACAACCTAGATTTGGATTAGCTGGACCTTCTATACTTGAAGCTGCTAGCAGGTATAATAAAAAAGTGGTATTGTTTATGCCTTCATCCAAAAAAGTTTCTCATCACCAAGCAGTGTGTATAGAAAGAGGGGCTGAGGTAAAATTTAGAAGAATAGCAGCCATGCCGGTTTTAAATAAATACGCAAGAGAATGGGCAGAAGAAAATGGGGCATCTTTTATTCCGCTGGGCTTAAAACACGAATTAGTAACAGCTTGTGCAGTAAGAGTGGTTGAAAACTTGAGGCAAAAGCATGGAATGCCAGGACACGTCTGGTTTGCAATATCTACCGGCGTATTAGGTAGATCGTTACAAATAGGTTGGGATAAATCTAAGCATCATGCCGTAGCAGTGTCTAGAAATTTAAAGTCTGGTGAGCTAGGATCTGCCTCCGTAGTATCAGACCCTAAATCTTTTACGGCAAAAGAAAACAAGGACGATCTTCCTCCTTTTCCAACTGTTTCTAATTACGATGGAAAAGTTTGGAAGTATATTCCTAAAGGCAGGCTAGAAGAAAATCACTGGATGTGGAATGTTGGAAAAGAGCCTGAATTAATTAACCAGTCCATATATGATGAAGTTGATAGCTATAGAGACTGGGGAGAAGTAAGATAATTTTAAAAAAATGCTTGACGGCTAATAAAATTATCTAGTTATATTGGATTTTTATTATGTATGAACCACAATTAAGAATTTATACCGGTCCAATGTTTGGATCTAAGACTACAAAAATGCTAGCTTTTTTAGAAAGGTGCTCTTATCAATCTAGAAAAGTTGTTGCTTTTAAACCCAAAATAGACGAAAGGTATTCAGAGGGTGAAATATGCACCCATTTTGGAATGAAATTTCCGGCTATAAATGTCAATTCAGGCTCTGATATAATAAGAGAATCTTCAGGTTTTGATGTCATAGGTATTGACGAGGCTTTTATGATAGATGAATGTTCTGATGCCGTTTTAAATATTTTAAAGCAGGGTAAAACAATAGCAGTTTCTTCAATACAAATATCTGCGAATGGTAATCCTTTCGATGAAATAAAAAATATGCTTCCTTGGGCTACCCACATAGAAGTTTGCCCCGCAGTTTGTCCTGTTACAGGAAAAGATGCCTATTATACCGTTAGCAAAGTAAGTAGCCTCTCAGAAATAGAAGTCGGCGGAGCTGATATTTATGAACCCAGGGCTTGGACGCATACGCCCTTTATGAACCATAAATACGGGAGTAATTTATGATTGAACCATCTAGCGTAGACTGTGTAATATATCACGCTGATTGTACAGACGGTTTCGGGGCAGCTTATTCTGCTTGGAAACTATTAGGCAATAGGGCAGAATATCACGCATGCAAGCATGGAACTCCTCCGCCTGATGTAAAAGGTAAAAACGTGGTCGTGTTAGATTTTGCTTTTAATAATGCTACCACTAAAAAAATGATTGAAATAGCAGATTCTTATTTAGTGATCGATCATCACAAGACTGCAATGGTCGAGTTGCACGACATACCCAACACGCATTTCGATATGACTAAATCTGGCGCTATGTTATCTTGGGAGTTTTTCCATCCGGGCAAAGAGCCTCCTAAGTTTATTAGGTATATCATGGACAGAGACCTATGGACTTGGGAACTAGAGTATTCTAAAGAGTTTAGTGCTGCTTTTGATATGGTTCCTTTTGAGTTTGAAGAGTTTGAAAAATTTGAAGATGATTCAGTTTTTGACGATGCGGTGAAAAGAGGAAGCTATATTTTAGCATACTCTAAAACTGTAGTTAAAAAAGTTTGTGAAAAAGCGCAACAAAGAAAATTAGACGAAAAAGACGTTCTAGTCGTTAATGCTTCTCACTGGATGTCAGAAATAGGAACTAGGTTAGCCCCAGACTGCGACTTAGCCATGATATGGTACTGGGATCATGAAGCAAAGCACACCAAGGTTAGCCTAAGAGCTTTTCATGATATAGTTGATGTTGGAGAGATTGCTAAAAAATTTGGAGGTGGCGGCCATAGAAAAGCCGCAGGTTTCCAACTACCTGCAGGAAAACACATAGAAGATATTTTCGATAAGCCTAAAAGGTCTAGAACTAGAAAATCTAAGCAGGAATAGCCATGAACAGGCCTAGCTGGGATCAAATATGGATGGAGTTTGCAGAATTAATATCTAATAGATCTTATGATCCAAGATATAAAGTTGGAGCGGTAGTAGTAACAGAAGATAATACGCAAGTTTTGTCTGTAGGTTACAACGGTAATTATTCTGGCGGACCAAACGAAGTAGAGTCTACTGTGCCCGGACAGTCAGGAATGCTTCATGCAGAAATCAACGCGCTGCTAAAAATGGATTATAACAATCCAAAAAATAAAAAAATATACTTGACTCTATCTCCCTGCAGATCTTGTTCTAAAGCCATAGTAAACGCTGGTATAGATGAAGTTATTTTTAAAGAACAGTATAGAGATATGTCCGGCATTGAAATACTTAAGAATACTGGCATTTTAGTTAGAAAATATTCGGAGATTTTTGATGAGCAATAGATTTTTAGAGTCCGATTTAGAGGATGAGCATGGCAACATACTGATATCGCCAGGTTTAAAAGTTAGGCATATAGACTCTCAGTACGAATACACAGTCGACAGCGTTGTAAAAAATGGTGAAGACATAGAGGTAATTCTAAGACTTCCTACAGAGCCTAGATTTGAGCCTAGTAGTAGCTCTGAGTTAATACAATCAAGATCTTCGAGTAGTCCTAATATCATGTACGAAATAGATCCCAACGCTGTTTTTTACGAACCAGATTCTGAGGAAGAAGATGAGGGCGAAGGTTTAATTTCTGTAACTCAATCTGAATTCGAAAAAGAATACGAGGTTAAATAATGAATTCAATTAAAAAAAATTTACAGTCTGCAATAGACGAAGTTGTTTCAAGCAAAATAAACGAAGCTTATGTTTCTGAGCCTAAAAAATTTAATCTTAAGACCGATTTCATATCGGAAAAAATTAAAAAATATAGACAGGAAGATTTCGAAAACTATGTAAAAGCTTTAAATAAAGTTTCTGCTAAATTAGACGGAGCAGATAGAGAAAACGCTAACGATAAGCACAGTGATTTTAGAAGCCTAAAACTTGATGAAGTGCATAATATGAATGCAGCTTTTTTAAGAGCTCTTCATTTTGAAAATATAAGTGACCTATCCAGTAAGATAACCATGGACATGTTTTGTTTTTTAAGGCTGGAAAGAGATTTTGGTTCATTCGATAACTGGCAAAAAGATTTTATAGCATGCTGTCTATCTTCTAGAGACGGTTACGCAATGACTGGATACTCTGTTTTTCTTAAGAGGTATGTTAACTTCGTTATTGACACAGAGGCTTTAAATGTACCTATGGGAGTAATCCCAGTTGTAGTATTAGACGTAGCAGAAGGTTCTTACGTAAAAGATTATATGGGCGATAGAAGATCTTACGTTTTAGCTATGATGAAAGAGTTTAACTGGTCTCATATTGAAGAGAGATTCGAAAGAGCTGAAGCAGTCTCAAAGGTTTTTGCAAAATGAGGGATTTAACTAAAGAAGAATTTGAAGCATTTGTAAAAAGAATGTTAAGAGAAGCCCCTGGCGATGAAGATGAGTTAGACTTAGAGACAGAAGATGAGGCCGAAGAAGAGTCTGAAGAAGCCGCTGCAGAAGAGGAAGAAGCTGAAGAATCTGAAGAGGATGCTGAAGGCGAAGAAGATGAAGAAGATGAAGACTCAAAGGAAGATGAAGTAGTCGTAACTAAAGGGTCTGAGTTAGACAAAGAAATACAGTCAGTGCTAATAGACTTTGAATCAAGCGCCCTTGCCCCAGTCGAAAAAAACGAGTCTTTAATATATAAAAACGGAATATCTTTATTGGTAGAAAAAAACATGCAATTTAGCTTAGACGCTTTTGCATCTGATGTAGCTAGATTAATAAAGAATTATGAAAATTTGTTAGATATGGAGTCGATAATATTGAATAAATCCATAACTTTCGTAAAAGAAAAGTATGGAGAAGATACTGCTAAAGATTTAGAAAATATATTATCTAACTCGCACTCTATAGATATGGAAGAAAAAGACCCAGTCCAAGCTCCGATTGCTGTAGGGGCCTCTAAAGAAGGCGCAGATGCCAGTTGATAAAAAGACTCGCAGATTAATAGATTTTGAAACAAAAAAGTCTATTCATATAAATTTAACGAGAGAAACTCATTCGGGTTTTAAAAAGTTTTTATTTGACTATGGTTTATCTATGCAGGAAGTTTTTGAATATTTTGCATCTCAAGTAGCAGAAGAAGACAATTACGCAGTAAAAATAGTAATGGGTTCTTACAAAAAAAAGAGAGACAAGATTATTAACAAGGTTTCTAAAAAGGAGGTTGAAAATCTTTACGATGCAATTTCTCACGAAGATCCTTTCAAAAAATAAAAATTATGATAATTCTAAAATAGAAAAACTAGAATCTAAAATTAAAGAATTAGAAGCTTCTTTAGCTGATCACGAATCAGCTATATTGATTTTAACTGATACCATTAATCGTTATTCTATAATAAACGAGCAGCTTTGCCGAGAAATGAATTTAGTAGGTAGATGGGCAGCTTCGGTATCAAATTATGTAGATGAAGAAAAGGAAGAGTTAGTCGACGCATTTGGCTTAGATATTGATGACGATGATGAATACTTAAACTAAGGAGGTGTTCTCATGGTAGAATCTTTAAAGGCTTTCTCTGACAGATACGTGGAAAGGTTTATTTCTAGAAAATTTTTAGCTTGGATAGTGGCAACAGGATTATGCGCTTACGGTACTGTAACCAGCGATAACTGGACTGCGATAACTTTAGCATACATAGGAACCCAGGCTTTGGTTGACATGGCCGTAAGATGGAAACACGGACCAAAAGATTAAAATGTGGTTTTTCTGTAAATTAAAGACATACTGGAAACAAGCCCTAGGTTTTATTTCAATTATTCTAGGTTATTTTCTTTATAAAAGAAATGAAAATAGTTGGAAAAAAAACTACCAGAATTCAATAGATAACGAAAAAAAATCTAGGGAAGTAGAAGTAAATTCTTTAAAAAAACAACAGTCTGAAAAGCAAAAAATAGAAATAGACCATTTAAATTTACAGAAAGATAGCAAAAAAGAAATTGAGACCTTAAAACAAGATTTAGAAAAAAAGAAAAAATCTTCTATTGGTGAAAAATCTATAGCAGAATCTATAGCAGAATTAACAGGTGCCGAGCATGTTAAAAAAGATTAAGGTTTTTTTTCATATTTTTTTATGCATAATTTTAATATGTCCTTGCGCTTATTCTCAAGGAAAAGTTACAGAATTGTCTGAGGGAGATTTAGCGCCTTTTTCCGGAACGTTAATGACCAATGACGTTGCTACAAAACTTTATTTAGATTCAAAATTTTCTAAAGAAGAGTGCAATATAAAAATAAAAGAAAAAATAGACACTGCTTCAATAGCTTGTAATAAAAATATTAAAATATTAGAATCTAAGCTCAGTATAGAGTTAGAAAAATTTGAAAAACTTATAGAGATAAAAAACGATAGAATTAAATTTTTAGAAAAAAACTGGCATCCAGATCCTTGGTATGAAAAAAACTCTTTTTGGTTTTCTACAGGAGTTATAGCCGGTGTCATAATTACTATTGCTGCCGGATATGCAATCGGCCAAGCTTCGAGGTAAAATGAAGAATATATTTTTAGAAGATGTTGCTTATGGTATATACGATAGACCTAAGAAAAGCAAAGAAGAAGAAGTTACTGTTCCTACAGACCTGCCTGTAAGCGCTAGTGATCACATGAGTAACCAGCTAACGCAGCAAAGGCCTCCTATAGAAGATGAAGATTTTGTTCCAAAGACAAAAGAAGAATTGTCTAGAGCCGTTCACGCTATAGGATTATTAGTTCCTAATGACCAAGTTGAATTTTTTTATAATTCCGCAAAAAAATTACTAGATGCATGTAACGACAGAGAATTTGATAGAAAATTAGGAGAACCAGAAAGCAAAGAAGACAGCTCTAAAGAAAGCGCAGTGTCCGAAGCGATCAAAAAAACTCTAAAGGGGATGATAAATGAAATTCAATATGGAAGCCCTGATGAGTATGATGAATTTAGAGGCGTAGATAGAAGAAATGATACTGCAATAGATTATTTTGGAGAAAACGAGCCTTTAGAAAGTAAAGAAGAGGCTGACGGCGAACTTACGCTAGACCAGATTGCTGCTAAATTAGGATACAAAAGCGCTTCAGGTGTAAGGCAAGAAATAAAAAGATTAACAGACAGGCTTCAATACTTTGTTACAAAAGTAGAGCCCGCGGAATTAGAGCAGTTAACTGATGAGGCAGCTAGTTCTTATATCGATATATGGTCTCAAAGCGAAGATCTAGACCCAGAAGACGTAAGTGACTTAAAAAGTATAGGCCTATCTAGAATAAAAAAGCTGCCAGCTTTTAGATACTTTTTTGTAGATAACTTTATAATGCCTTCATACAGGGAAGCAACTAGAGAGGCAACCCGCGCCCTAAATACTGCAATTGACGAACTAGGAGTTCCTGAAAATTTAAAACAAGCCGTTTTTAATGAAGTTACAGGCGCTTCATCTCCAGGAACAATAGCAAAAAGAATGAGCGATTTGGTAAAAAATGGGTCATTGACAAAAGAACAAAAGCCTATGATGTCTAAAGTTTTGTCTAGCATATCTAGCTTAAGAAAAATTGCTGAAAAACAAGCAGATTTTATACAGAGGTCTAGAGATAAATGGAACTCTAAATCTAACAGAAACAAAAAGATATCCGTAGGAAAAGCTATAGAAATGGCGCACTCAGAGAGTTAATTCGCTATGAATAAAAAAGTTCAATTACTTATGAAAGAATATTTTTCATACCCTGTTCAAAACAGAGAAGAGCTTTATGATTGTCCAATTACTCCATCTAAAGAGACTTGGTCTGTATTTGAATCTCCAGAAAGATTAGAAAAGAAATTTAGTTTTTCAAGTAGAAGCCAAGCAAAAGATTTTGTTATAGAAATAATGAATATAGAAGATTCTATGTTTCATCATGGAAAAATAACAATAGACCATACGGATGTAAGCGTCAGCGTATATACAAAAGACCTAAATAGAATAACAAATAGAGATAAAGAATACGCAAAACACGTAGACAATATTTTTAGAGATGTCCAAGATTACAAATATGGATGATCTAAAAGCCCAGTCAGAAAAATCTAACATCATATACAGCGAATCCTTAGAGGGTATACTTCCGGAAGATTTAACCGAAAGTAGTCATAAAAATAGATTTATTCTAAATTTATTAGAACATACATATGACCTTTCTTTTATATCAGCAAAAAAAACAAAAAACGGTAACATCTGTGCTTTTAAGATATATAATTTTAACTCAATTAGTTTTTTAAAAAATGATAAATGTTCCATTGTTATAGATGGAGAAAGTTACGAAGCGGATTTTGTTAAGATAAGCGAAAATAGCGAAAATAAAGATAAATTTATTGTAATCACGGTTTTACTGAAGACCTAATAATTATTCCTTAGAGGTTTATAGCATGGATATAACTAATTTAAATTTTTTAAATTCTCTTATTAGAAAAAACGCAATAAGAGCGGTTGAGTCTATTTTAGAATCTAGAGCAGATTCAGACGAAAGAAAAAAGCAAAAAGATTTAAGCTCATTTATATCTAAGAGAGGGCTTAAGGCTAGCGAAGATAAATCTAAAGACGTAGATGACGTAGATGAGGTAGAAAAAGATTCGGATTCTAACGTAGTAGATAAAAAGCCTGGCTTGGAAAAAAAAGAAAAAGAAAAAAGAGAGGATAGGACGGGAGGAAAAGGAACTGCCGATTCTGTAAAGGCTAAAACACCCAAAGAAAAAGTTTTTAAAGATCCTTCCTTGGTAGATTTCGTAAACAAAATAAACGTCTTAAGAGGAGGAAAATCTGTAGATTCTCCTAGCATAAAAAAAGCCTTGTCTTCTTACTTAGATTCTTTATCAACTGGAGAAAAAAGAAGCATGCTAGTTTTTTTAACTGCCGTATCACAAATAATGGTAGGCAAAAAACAAGGCGCCGACGCTTTAGACCCTGAAGAAGCCGGAATTAAAACAGCAATACAAAAGCCAATAGAGAAAACAATCAGCCAGAAAAATAAGTCTGCCTCTAAAGTAGGAACTGAAAAAGTGCCTATAGTAGTAGGAGAAGTTGCTAATAAAGAAATGGTTAGAAAAATATTGGAAAAATATAAGGGCATGAAATGAACTATTTTTTGTTAAAAAGAAAAGTTAAAAAACTTCTATCTGAATCTAGCGCAGTAGAAATGCACAGATGTATGAACGGAGACTTTGTAAAGTTTGGTTCTGAAAAGTGCATTGACGATATAGACGATAGAATCAATGACGCAAGAATAGAAAGAGACTGTTGCCCTGGAAGAACTGACGCTAGAGAACACTATAACGGAATACTTAAGGTTCTAAGAAGAAAAAAAAGAAGAGCTTTAAAAACTAACCTAGGAAGCGAGTTATGAAGTCACTAAAAGAAATATACGGATTTAATAATACTAAAAAAATAACTACTAAAGAGTTGAAGAGTATTATTCTGGAAGAAATGAATCTTATAAAAGAAGAAGAAGATTCTCAATACCAACCTATAGACAACGGAACTAATATAGCAGATGTTCCTGGGAAAGAAGTATATAAACAGCTTACTTCTGGAGATATGAACGCACCTTTAATTCAGGCTATGTATAAAGCAACAGAAAAAGCAGACAAAGAGACAGGAGAAGTTAAGTCAGGCTGGGCGCCAGGTGCTATTAAGTCTGCAGGCGGCCCTGAAGCTATTAAAGCTTGGGCTGAATCTCTAGGAGAAGAAACTATTACTTCTAGAATAGCTAAAGTTGCAAGCGATCTACCATCAACCGGCCTTCCTAAAAAAGAAATGCCTGCGTTAGAAGGAGGTGATGCAGACAAAGTAAAGGATGCTTTATCCCCTGGAGGAAAATACAACATAGACCTTGAAGCACAGTATGCTGGCGGAGAAGAAAGCGTGGATAGCTGGATGGATTCTCTTTCTGACGAAGACAAGGCAAAACTTGCTTCTGGCGAGGAGCCCGAAATAAAAGAAGAGGGTGTCATTAGAGAAGAAAAATATCCTGCGCCTGGAACAATAACTGGCGGAAGCACAGAATCACCTGTCGGACAAGCGCTAGCGTTTTTAGTAAAAGGTAAGCATGACGGAGATGATTCTGACGACAATATCCAAGTTAAAGTAAACGATAAGATGAAAAATAGCAGTATGATTCCAACTCAAAAAAATATACTGATAGGCAAATCTTTACTATTTGCTTTCTTACATACAACAGTTGGAGGCATATCTGATCTTTCCGATATGGGTGGAGCTTTTGTAACTTCTGCAGGAGAAATACTTGACGGCCACCATAGATGGTCAGGCGCTTATATAGCGACAGGCGGAACGCTTGAACACGATAACGTCCATATAGTTCAAGGAAATAAAGACGACCTTTTACCTGCTTTAACTACCATTGGAAATGCAATAGGTAGAGACCAAAAAGAAAGCAAGCAAAATTCTGATAACGTTATAATGGAAAACTGGCGCCGGTTAGCCGGTATTCTATAAGAGGAGTTTCCAGTGATTGAAGCTCGTTTACGGAAAATAGTAAGAAAAGTATTGTTGGAAGATAGATCTAAGCTAGATGCAGAATCTAGATCTGATTTCAATATACCTACAAAGCTTAATCCTAACTCAATCGATCAGATAGAGATAGGATCTCACTATTTCATTTCTCCGGATCAACAAATTTGGATAATACGACGAGAAGAATTAGATAAAATCCAGCAAGATATTCCTGTCTCGCTTAAAAATAAAGACAAGACAGATCCGGTATCAGAAGCTGGCCCGGGTGTTCACGCGCTCAGAATACAGCAAAAAATAAAAGCTAAAATCGGAGGAGGAAGAGTTGTTGAAGATTATCTAGCAGCGACGATTGTTGTCTTAGGTAAAAATGAAGACGGAACAACTAATTTCGACGATGAACACGACCCAGTAATCGTAAAATTAGGTAGTGCAAAAGGGCCGACAATAGAGTCTCTTGGTGGATATGAAGCTCAGTGGGCCGATGCTTCAAATGCTCTTCCCGAATTACAAATTCCAAAAGTAAGGGCTACCATTGCAGAGCTGTTGGCTCCTAAAGGCGTAAAGATTACTTGGCAGTACGCCATAGATCAAATGGTTGCAGCCGGCTATACTCCAAAGACGAGACAGTACGAAACAGGTGAATTTACCGATGAAGACGTTGATATTGAAAGAGATGTAGAGCCGCCAACTCAAGCAAAACTCGAAGGAAGAGGAGAACGTTTACTGTCTTTTATTTTTCCGAACCTATATCCAGTCGGGGCCGATGCAACCACTGCAGGAGTCGATGTTAGAAACTCTGGCGAAATAGGTGGTTGGCCAGCCGCTGAAGTTAAAGAGACAGAGTTTAGAATCGGAGCCGAAGGAAGAGCGCCGGTTTATAAGTTTATGAAAAAAGTTGTTCCTCTCGCCGGGCTAATGCATGAATTAGTTTTAAGGGCTTCGGAATCTTCGGAAGATAGCCCTGTGTTCCAGAGATTTTTACAGCAGTTCGATGATAAGATGCTAGAAGCTTTATCTTCGGCTGATCTTAATTTATGCGGCGATTCTCGAGATAAAAAAAAGGTTGCAAAAGCAATTTATAATACTGCCATGCCCATCCAAACAAGAGATAGTTTTAGGCTAGTTTTGCAAATAACAAATGCGGTTTGCAACATTTACTCAGATAAAACAGCATCATCTCCTAATGCTACGATAGATAACGCCAGTGCTTACGATATAACAAACGCTGAAATTGCTGACGCAAGATTAAAATATGTAAAGATGGATCTAGATGCACGCGGTAGGTACGGCCGACAGACAGCCGGAAGTTTTGAAGCCGGTGAAATAGCTGTTTCTCACATAACAGATATGGCTAGCCAGTTGGAAGAAGCAATAAGTAATCTGGGCGGGCTAGATGGCATGGATCAAGAAACAAGGGATCTTGCGGTTTCATCTGCATACGGAGAAAAGGTCGCTAACGCGAGCTCTTTAATTGATGCCGTAAAGTCAGACCTTAGAGAAACGCTTAGGGGAACGACGATCTTTGGAAAAAAAGCGGTAATAATTCTAGATAAAAAAGTCGGTTTTACAGTTGTAGATTCAGAGGATTTAGAGAACGCTTTTAAATACGGCGATGAAAGTTTAGAGACTTTGCTGTTGGGAAGAATTACTCAAGGCGGTCAAAAATTAAATCTAACAAGTAGGTTTAAAACTTTAAAAAGCATCGAGGATCAAATTAGCCAAGACGACGTGACTGGCGTCACCAACTCCGGCGAGTTAGAGGTAGTTGATGCCCCGGTCGTTGTTACCACAACACTGGACAACCCAATTGGCGATGCAAAAGTTGAGCAGATACAAGATGGCCTAATAAGAGCTGCGGTTCACGCTTTATTAAAAGAAGAGTTAACCCGCACCGACAAAAACGATATTGAGCGCATTGCTAGAAGACAGGCTAAAAAATATTTCGATCAGCAGATCTCTAGATCTATAGAAACAGAAATAGGTAAAAGCTTTTTAGGAAAAAGAGGAAAAATTAATAAACACGTAGATGATGCTATAACTGACCGTTTTAAAAAATCAAAAAATGACAAAGATTTTGACGAAGCTGTTATAAGGGTCTGTAGAAGAGTTTTAAAGGCTATGACAGACATGCATTACAAAAGAAGCAATTTAATCGATCAAATGCCTGTTCCTAAGTCGTAATAGCTAAAATGTACAATTTAAAATTTCTATTAAAATTAATTTATGGGAATTTTGCACGTATTTGATTTTGACGACACTTTAATAAAATCTGAATCTAGCGTAAAAATATCTCATAAAAACGGAAGCACTTCCATACTTTCTTCTGAAGAATATGCAAAATATAAAGAAGTAGATGGAGACATTTTTGATTTTTCTGAATTTGACTCTTATCCTAAAGGCGCTGAAATAATAGAGCCGGTTTTCAGCGAATTAAAAAACTCCATATCACAAGATGGAAAAAATTCTGTAATTATATTAACTGCCAGGTCTAAATCAAAACCCGTATCTAATTTTTTGTCAGACCATGGAATAGACGGAATAAAGGTTGTGGCAGTAGGTAGCAGCGATCCTATAGACAAGGCCGTTTATATAATGTCTCAATTGAAACAAGGAAACGTTGATTTAGTAAGAGTTTTTGAAGATAACGTTAAAAACATTAGAGAGATAAGAAAGATGATGGTTAACGGAAAAACAAAACTACAGACTCATAGAATAAAAAACGGCAGGATAGTTTAAGATATTAGCTATTTCTGAAAACTAAATTACTTTACCAGCAGCATAGTTAGTATTGAGGAATTTTTATGAAAAAAGTAATAAAAACAGAGGCAGAAATAAAAGCTTCTATTGAATATAGACAAATTTTAAAAGAAGAGCAGCTTGTTTATGATACTTTTATAGCTCCATTTTCAAGGCTATTTACAGCAATAAAATTGACAGCAAAAACGGTACTAAATATTGCTGGTTTAGCTTGGGGCATGTTTACTTTAAGCCCGTCTAAAATGGAAAAAGCTAGAACCAATTTTGAAGGTCGACAAAAAGAAATAGAAGCTGAATGGAAACCTGTCATAGAAGAAAGTGAAAAATATTTGAAATCAGGCGAAGCCGCTTTAGCTTCTCTTATATTTGCACCGGCAGCAACAATAACAGCGGTCGCTATGAAAACTGGCTTTGACGGAACAACAGGGACATTAGACGCTTTGAATAAATCAGGCCTTAGAATACCTTTAGTTGGTGCTTTAGGTGGATTGTCTGGAGACTACACATATGAACCAGAAAAAACAACAGATTCGAAGCCAGAAAAAGAAAAATCGCTTCTTCAAAAAATTGCGGGACTTTTTTATATAGAGAGTTCTTGGCTAGAAGGAGATCTCATATTAGAGGCTGAATCAGGAAATAAAAAATTCGGAGTTTCTAATTTTAAAAAAGAACTTCCTGTTTGGCTTAATTCGACCGGAATCATGAAAAAATTTAAGAGCTCTGCTGATGAATATTACAAAGCCCATGAAGAGCCAATACAGTCTATAATCGAAGATGCAGAAATAAAAATTTCAGTTCTTAATTCTTTATCAAAACTTTCATCCTTTGACGAAGCCAAAAGAGTAATGGCAGGAAGTAATATGGATTCAGAATCAATAATGAAAAATTTTAACGTCGCAAAAGAAAAAATAAAAAAAGATAAAAATTTTACAGCCGGTGTTCCAAAAGAAATAAAGAAAAAAAATCCTACCCCTGAAGAGATAAACGAACAAGCAGAAAAAGCGGTTTTAAAAACAGCAACTACAAGAATACAAGTAATAAAAGAGGAAGCTAAAAAAGCAATCGACTCATTTAAACCTAAGGATTTAGACACGGATCTTTTATCTACAACTAACGCTGGAAAAAAATTTATTCAACTGTTTAATAATGCTAAACTAAGTGTTGACGGCCTTTAATATATCACTAAAGGAGTTAAAATGCAAAAAAATTGGATACCAGAGATAATGTATGAGGACCCTGCAGAAGTAGGGGCATCTAGCCATATACCCTTTATACCTGTCCCCCAGGGAGAAAGTATGCCTAGAATTATATTCATATTTGAATCTAGAGAAACAGGAGAAACAGAACCTGGTCCTAACGGAGAAGATCTTCCGGTTACCGAAATGGACTTACACCAATATGCCGACATGGCTGTTTTAAAAAAGGGCTTAAGCGGAGAACAGTTCGATGCTGTTAGAAAAGTATTAGGCTTAGAACCTTTAAGCGTTGCTGCCTCAAAAGGAATGAAAATTACAGGCGCTGTCAAAAATAATTTAGGACAATAAGTGTAAAAATAATATACTTGCTATATAATATAAAAGTATAGTTTGTTTGATTTTTTAAAGCTTTTGGAGAAAATTATATGAATCTAGAGATTCAGAGCCTTGTTTTTGTACTTCAATCTTCGCCACCTAAATTAATACCTGGAAAAATTATAGAACAAATAATTTCTAGAACTGTAGAAGGTGAACAAACTAAGCATGTAGTTCAGTTTTCTAATAAAAAGACGTTTATATTAGAAGAATTAAAAAAGCCTTGGTTTCCTAGCTTAGCTAATGCAAAAATATACCTGGAAGAAGAGGCAGAAAAGCTAGTAAACTCTGTTATAGGCGAAGCAGTAAGCACATCAGAAAGGCTGTTTGGAACAAAGCCAGAAGTATCAGAATCAGAAGAAGATGTGTTGTCCGGTCTTGAAAAACAAGTAGATTCTAAAAATTTAGAAGAAGACGAAGTTTATGTCGATATGGGAGATGGACAAAAAATGAAAGTTACCCTTCCGGAGGTTCTAAAAAAAAAATGAAAATCCTAATAATCGATTCTTACAACATGATTCATCGAGCTAGGCATTCGTTTAAATTCAGCAAAGACAATACTACTTTTGGGTTTTTTAGATGCCTAAAATCAGAAATTGATAGACATGAACCTGATTCTGTTTTTATTGTATCCGAAGGAAGCCCGAAACACAGAAAAGAGCTATTCCCTTCTTATAAGGCTAATAGAGATAAGAAGATAGATAAGGATTTCTTGAGGCAGATTGACGATATATTCGAATTGTGCAAATACTTGCCCTTAACAGTAATAAGGCACCCAGACTATGAATGCGATGACGTCATAGCTATGATATGCAACAATTCTCCAGATTCAGAAATAACTATTTGCTCTTCTGATTCTGATTTTATTCAATTGATAGAAGAAAACGTAAAGCTTTGGAATCCTATAAAAAAGAAGTTTATAGAGAAATGGCCTGTTGATTATCTTATATGGAAATCACTAAAAGGGGATTCATCGGATAACATACCAGGAGTCAAGGGTGTTGGAGATAAAACAGCTACTAAGTTAGCTGCTTCAAGTGATAAGTTGAATGAATTTTTTGAAAAAAAGCCGCTACTAAAAAAAGATTTTGACCTAGCTTTAGAGTTGATAAAATTTAAAAACATAGATTTAAATGATAACATGCTTGAGTGCAGCAGTTATAATTTCTCTGAAGATTTACTAAAATCTTCATTTGAGAAACTTTCTTTCAAGTCTATAACTGAAAAGTCTTGGGGGTCTTGGAAAACAACTTTTGGAGCTTTAAATGACGGAAAAACAATTAACATTAGCAGAGCATGAAGATCTTAGAACTAGAGGTCTAATACTGGAAACAGAAATAGCTATTGTATCAGGAGATTTACTGGTTGCAGAAAATGTCGTAACTAAATCTAGAAGAATAGTAGGTAAATCAAACATGCTAAATGAATCTAAGAGACTATTAAAAGGATGAACATTACAGAAGTAAAATACGGGACAGATGCAAGAGACTCTATGGTAAAAGGCGTCTGTAAACTAGCTGATGCAGTATCTGTGACGCTAGGTCCAAAAGGTAAGAATGTAGCTATACACTCGCACGGAAAACTTCCTCACTTAACAAAGGACGGAGTAACAGTAGCCAATGTTATAGCGTTTAGCGATCCTTTTGAAAACCTAGGAGCGCAATTAGTAAAAGAGGCGGCGCAAAGGTCTGCAGAGGTTGCAGGCGACGGAACTACAACATCTACAGTTTTGGCTAACAGTATACTTGTTGAGGGGTCTAGATTAATAGGAAAAGATGGCGATGTAAGAGATTTTGTATCTGGCATAGAATATGCTGCAACTCAGGTATTAAAAAATCTAGAAACATCCAGGGTTTCTGTAGAAAGCAAAAAAGATATAGCCAATATTGCAACCATTTCAGCAAATGGGGATTCTCATATAGGCAATTTAATAGCTGATGCTATCGATAAAATAGGTGAAGATGGAGCTATATCTGTAGAGCAGGCAAGAGGTCTAGAAACAAAGTTAGAAATCGTAGACGGAACAGTTATAGATAGAGGCTTTTTAAGTCCTTATTTTGTTACTAATTCTTCCAAGGGAACCGTAGAGCTAGAGAAGGCATGCGTACTAATATACAACCAGACGCTAAATACAGCAAAATCAATACTTCCTGCTTTAGAGTTTGCAGCATCTTCAAACAAATCGATACTAATTGTAGCTAATGATGTAACAAGTGAAGCTTTACAAACTCTGGTTCTGAATAAAATGAAGGGTGCTCTAAACATATGCGCAGTAAAAGCCCCAGAGTTCGGATCCTCTAGAACCGTGGCATTACAAGATTTAGCTGCTGTATTAGGTGCTAAAGTAATAGTAGACGATGCTGGATTAGAGTCTTCAAACGTTCAAGATAGTTTAGGTCATTCTTCTAAAATTGTAGTCGACAAAAACGGCTGCGTGTTTATAGGAACATCAGGTGACGAATCTGAAATAGAAAAAAGAATTAGTTCAGCAAGGTCAATTGTAAACTCTGCTTCTTCTTCCGATTCAGATAAAAAAACGGCTATAAGAAGGCTGACCAGGCTTTCAAAAGGTGTAGGTGTTTTAAGAGTAGGAGGATCTACAGAGGCAGAAATGTTGGAAAGAAAAGATAGGGTAGACGACGCTTTAGCTGCTGCTAGAGCAGCAAAAAAATCAGGGACTCAACCAGGCGGAGGAATAGCACTTTACAACGCTTCTAAGCTCTGCCAAAACCCTAAAGGGTCAGAGTCTTTTTGTTCAGGATATAATTTATTGATAAAGTCTTGTTCCGAGCCTTTATCTATGATAGTAAAAAATGCAGGAGGTATACCAGAAATAATTTTAGAAAAGCTTAAACAAAAAAATAAAAATGGGTTTAACGCAAGAACAGGAAAATTCGGCGATATGAGAGAGATGGATATTATAGATCCTCATCTGGTTGTCGAGTCTTCTTTAAAACATGCTACTTCAGTAGCCTGCAACATATTAACAGTCGGTTGTGCAGTTTCCATAGAGGAAAATAAAGACAATTCTTTAGATATTATTGAAGATTTTTAGTGCAGAATATTGCAAATTTATAGTATAATGTTTATACAACAACGATCTTGCATTATATGGAGGAAATCATGAGCAAGAAACTTGAATTTAACTTTGAGCCATTTACTGATGAAGAGCTCAAGGAAATGACGTCTGATCAACTTTATATGAATATAATGAAGTTTAAAAGGTTGATTAAAGAAGCACGAAAAGCAGGTAAGGAGACAACAACATTCGAAGTAGAGCTTTGCTATTTAGATAATGAAAAGCAGTTTAGGGCTCGTTTTGAAAAAGTTTCTCGATCTAGGAGATAGTTTATGAATAATGCAAATAAGCCTATGCAGGATTTTTATAAATCTGTAGGAAAAACAACTCTTCTTACAAGAGAAGAAGAAATAGAGCTTTCTAAAAGAATAGAAGCGGGAGATCAAAGAGCCAGAGATAGAATGATTAGAGCCAACATTAGACTAGCAATAAGCATAGCTAAAAAATATGCAGACAAAGGCTGCTCTATGGAGGACCTGATTCAAGAATCATCTCTAGGCTTAATAAAAGCAGTAGATAGGTTCGACTGGAGAAAAGGTTTTAAGTTTAGTACTTATGCATGTTGGTGGATAAAGCAAGCCGTAAGACAGCATGTGGCTTCTCATAGCGGTTCAATTAAGCTTCCTTCTTATGCAAAAAATACTTTGTGGAAAATGAAAAAGATAAAGGAAGAATACGAAAAAGAGTTTGGTACAATCCCTACAGACTCAGAAGTTGCTGAATTGATGGGAACTTCTGTGGCTACCTTGGGATCTTTGATAAAGTGTTCTTCTGCAACAGTAGCATTAGATGGTTCTGCTTACAAATCAGACAGTTCCAGTAGGACCATGCACGATTTGTTAATAGACAATTCTATAGAAGCCATTGATCAAAATATGGATAGAGAAAAACTGATATCTGTTATTAGATCTGCCTTAAGCAATTTAACCCCTAGAGAAGAAACCGTTTTGAGGTTTAGGTTTGGTATTTCTGAACCTGACTTAGAATCTGCCATAAATGAAAAGGAGAGAGAAAATGCCAATGCCTAAAGGACATGTTGCTACTCACGGTTACGCAACAAACAAATCTTTTGACGGAGGTCATGACTATAGAACTATAGCAGAAAAAATGACTAATTCAGGCAGTAAAATGAATCATGCGACAGCAAGAAATATATTTATTTCTGCTTTGTGCAAAATTGCTAAACCTATCCACGATATGCACGGAATATCTTTATCAGACGAATGTCTAAAAAAGACAGCTAGAGATCCAAGGTTTCAGTCTGGAGTTGCAGAAATATTAAGCTCGATCGGAAATATTAAAAAGCTGTGAAGATAGATTTAAAATTTTTTTTGCTGAAAAGAAAAATAGGCATAGCCGATTTTTTATCTAGATTTGATAAAATTGAAGACGCTTTGTTATATTTGGATAATAATAACTTCTGTAATTTACCTATGAATGAAATAGAAGATCATTATAAAAGCCTTAAAAAGAAAGCAAGACCCCGTGGAAGAAAACCTAGAAAAAGAACAACAAGATCAACAAAAAAATCTAGAGATAAAAAAGTCGAAACTAGAGAAACTGACTCTGGCTATTTTGAAACCTGGAAGGTACCTTATGTTGAACCAGAATAAATACATCAGCATTAAAGAACCTTCCAGCGTGCTCTTAATAGAAAATAGTTTTAACACGCACTCTGTTGCTTTGGTTGAGGATGATTTAGTCTTGGTAGAAGGACATGAGTTCAAAATTCAGTGAGATTAGTCATTCTATATGCAGCGCAGGGATAGTTTTAAATACAGTTTTTTTTGGATTTAATTTATTGTCAAAAAACGAAGATGTTGCATTATTAAATTTTTTATGCTGCTTAATTTTTTGGGTAGGAATTTACGCAAATAGGAAAAAAGAAGATGTCGAAAGAAAAAGAGATTAAAGAACTTTTTAATAGGTACAAAACAATTGAAAACGAAATTTCAATATTGAGAGAAGATAGAAAAATTCTTTTACAAGAATTTAAAGAAAAAATAGATCCATCTACTTTTCAAGCTGCTTTAAGAATGATTAAGATAAAGTCTAGAGTAAAGCCTGAACAGAAAATGGATTTTGAGGCAGTTTTGGAAGTTTTATCAGAAGTAGTATCTTTAGAAGACGTAAGCTGATGCCTGTTAGAAAAATACTAAAGTGGCCTAATAAGTCTTTAAAGAAAAAGTCGGAAAACTTAAACGAAAAAGATGATTTAGATTCTCTGGTAAAAGATCTAGAGGATACTATGAAATCTAATTTTGGATTAGGCATTGCAGCCCCTCAAATCAATATACACAAAAAAGCTATAGTAATAAAAGCTGGTGAGCTTTCTTCTATAGAACCTGAAGAAAAATCAGGCTGTATAGTTCTATTAAATCCTTCATATACTGCAGTTGACAAAAAAAGAGTAAAGTCTATGGAGTCTTGTTTATCAGTAACAGGATACATGGATCAAGTAGAAAGATATGAATCTATAGAGCTGGATTATCAGGACACTGATTTTAAAAACAAAAAATTGGTTTTGTCTGGAAGAGATTCTTGCATAGTACAACACGAAATAGATCATTTAGACGGAATACTTTTTATAGATCGACTTTCTCAAATAAGAAAATCTATGTTTGTAAAAAAATACAACAAACAAATGAGAAAATTTAAAAATCTTCTAGAAGACAAAGAAAAAAAATCTAAACAAAAAGCTTTGAAAACTAGGTCTATAAATAGAAAAAAAAGAAAAAGCAAAAAGTGAAAAAAATAGATAAGATCGCGATCATAATGAGAGGGATTCCTGGGTCTGGAAAGTCTAGTTTTACTAAACTTTTCTCTGGCAACAGAGAAGTTAAAATAAACTCTGTTGACGATTTACACAAAGATAAAGAAGGAAACTTTTCTTGGAGTTCAGAAAATGCAGATTTTTTTTATGAAAAAAATTTCAAAAATTTCACAGAAGACTGTAAAAAAGGTTATCCGGTTGTGATATGCGACTGCGTAAATTATAAAATTGAGCATTTCGATTGCTATATTTCTACAGCTAAAAAATTCGGCTATAAATCTTACGTAGTAACCCCAGACCCTATATCTATTTCAGATAGTGAAAATTTAAATTTGCATGAAGTGCCCAGAGATAGACTAGAGAAATTTTATAAAGGCTGGGAGTCTTGGCCTTCTAGCAAAAAAATGAGAGAACTAATATTTAAGTAGGGAGGCCAAATTGAATAAAAAAATATTAAACGAAGCCAAAGCTGATATAGAGTCTGGAATCGCAAAATCTCTAACGAGCTCTAAGCTAACTTTAGAAGAGCTGGAGTCTTTAGAAGTTTTAGGAACTTCTTGTCTAATGGTAGACCACGGTTTAGATAGCGTAATGGCTGAAATAGTAAAAAACCACGTAAAGCAAGAAAGAAACAGAGTAACTTATCAACACCAGATGACTAGAGACCAGTTAAAAGAATCAATAAGAAACAGCATAAACAGTATTATAAAAGATTAAAATTTACACTTAGAATACCAATATTAGAATTCTAATGGAGGAATCTAAGTGCGACTCTTTATATATCTTTTAATACTTTTTACTTTTTCTTGTAACGATAGCTCTGTAAAGGGTGAAGTTGCAGGAGATGATTCAGAGCCTAGGCTGATACTAAATAGTCAAGATGCCGGAACTCAGGCAGATATTCCAATAATACAAACTGATCCACCGCCTCCACCCCCTGAGCCTGAACTCACTCGAGAAGAGCGCTGTGCACAAACAACGATACAGGAGACACAGGCTTACTGCTCTTGTTTTCCCGACTGTTGCGATCGTCAAAGATGGTATTGCCCTCCAAACCCTCGACAAACAATCGATG